>Ga0196976_1000044_pt1 | contig 82457 bp, 68 predicted proteins | sample S3v_513CmetaG_FD_148644 | JGI IMG/M metagenome (GOLD analysis project Ga0196976, IMG submission 148644) | Soil microbial communities from Anza Borrego desert, Southern California, United States - S3+v_5-13C | ecosystem: Environmental > Terrestrial > Soil > Desert | place: USA: California...
TCGAGGCGCGGGACGTGATCTGGGACCGGCTCACCGAGATCTGCGGCGCCCGGCTCACCTCCAACTACGTCCGCATCGGCGGCGTCGCGCGCGACATGCCCGACGGCTGGGCGGAGAAGACGCTCGCCACGCTCGACCGGGTCGCCGCGCTGCGCGACGAGATCGACGGTCTGCTCACGCGCAACCGCATCTTCGTCGATCGGACGCGCGGCACCGGCAAGGTCACGCGCGAGGACGCCATCGAGCTCGGCTTCACCGGACCGTGCCTGCGCGCGTGCGGCGAGCCCTACGACATCCGCAAGGCGGCCCCGTACCTCGTCTACGACCGCCTCGAGTTCGACGTCCCGGTGGGCACGAACGGCGACAACTTCGACCGCTACCTCATGCGGATGGAGGAGATGCGCCAGGCCGACCGCATCGTCCGCCAGTGCTTCGCGCAGATGCAGCCGGGCGAGATCATCGTCGCCGACTGGGCGTACGCGCTCCCGCCCAAGCCGCAGGTCTACGGGACCATCGAGGGCGTGATGGCCCACTTCAAGCTCATCATGGAGGGGATCAAGGTCCCCGCCGGCGAGGCGTACTGCTACACCGAGGCGGCCAACGGCGAACTCGGGTTCTACGTGGTCTCGGACGGCGGCGGGCGGCCCTACAAGCTGGGCCTGCGCGCGCCGGGCTGGCCGATGCTGGCCGCGCTCCCGCACATGACCAAGGACGCGCTGCTCGCGGACCTCGTCCCCACCTTCGACAGCATCAACATGATCGGGGGAGAAGTCGAGCAGTAACCCTCCGTGAACGAGCCCGAGCCCGCGCCCGAGCCCGAGGAACAGAATGGCCGAAGAGAACAAGCCCCAGGCCGCACCCCCGCCCAAGCCGGCGGGCCCGCCCGCGCCGCCGCCGCCGAAGAACCCCGGCTTCGTGACCGCCACCATCGACGGGCGCGAGGTCGTGGTGAAGCCCGGCACGAGCGTGATCGAGGCGGCGAAGGGGGCGGGGATCGAGATCCCCTACTACTGCTACCACAAGCGGCTCAGCATCGCGGCCAACTGCCGGATGTGCCTGGTCGAGATGTCGAACGCGCCGATGGGCAAGCTCATGCCGGCGTGCCAGATGCCGCTCGCCGAGGGCGTGACCGTCAAGACCGATTCGCCGCGCGTGAAGGACCAGCAGCGCGCCACGCTCGAGTTCCTGCTCCTCAACCACCCGGTCGACTGCGCCATCTGCGACCAGGCCGGCGAGTGCAAGCTGCAGGACTACTACATGCAGCACGACCGGAAGCCGTCGCGGCTCGACGTGCCGAAGGTCGCCAAGGCGAAGCGCGTCTTCCTCGGGCCGCTCGTCACGCTCGACCAGGAGCGGTGCATCCTGTGCACCCGCTGCGTCCGGTTCATGCGCGAGGTGGCGAAGGACCCGCAGCTCGGCGTCGCGCAGCGCGGGAACGAGAGCTTCATCGAGACCGCGCCGGGCCAGCCGCTCGACAACAAGTACGCGGGCAACACGGTGGACATCTGCCCGGTCGGCGCCCTCACCAGCACCGACTTCCGCTTCCGCGGCCGGGTCTGGTTCATGAGCGCGGCCCGGTCGATCTGCACGGGCTGCGCCCGCGGCTGCAACACCTTCCTCGACTACCTGAACGACACCACCTACCGCTACCGTCCGCGCGAGAACGAGGCCGTCAACCAGGAGTGGATGTGCGACGACGGCCGGCTCTCGTACAAGTACCTGAACCGCGCCCGGGTCCTCGCGGCGCGCGAGGGCGCGGCGCAGGGCGGCGCGAAGGTCACCCGCGCCGCCGCGGTGGCGCGCGCGGCCGAGCTCCTGTCGGACCACGCGAAGGACGGCGGGCTCGCGGTCCTGGTCTCGCCCGTCGCGTCGCTCGAGGACGTGCTGGTGGCGCTCGCCGTCGCCCGTGACGGCCTGGGGATCGGTGAGGTGTTCGTGGGCGGGCGCCCCGACGGCTGGCAGGACGACTTCCTGAAGCGCGCCGACGAGAACCCGAACCGCAAGGGCGTCGAGCTCGCGGCCCAGGCGCTCGGCCTCGCGCCGCGGCCGTTCGCGGAGCTCCTCTCCGCCGCGCGCGCGGGCAAGGTGAAGGCGCTCTGGGCGGTCGGCACGGAGGTGCCGGTCGAGGGCGCGGCGGCGGCGCTCGCCGGCGCGACGATCGTCGCCCAGGCGACGAACGACGACGCCCTCTCGCAGGCGGCGCAGGTGCTGCTCCCGGCCTCGCCGCACTCCGAGTCGGACGGCACGTTCGTCAACTTCGAGGGGCGGGCGCAGCGGTTCGAGATGGCCTACTTCCCGCGCGGCGAGTCGCGGCCGCACTGGCAGCTCGCGGGCGAGCTGGGCAAGCACCTCGGGCTCTCGCTCCAGTACCCGTCGGCCCGCGAGGTGTTCCGCGCGCTCGGGCCGAAGCTCGGGGCGGCGCTCGGCGACTTCCGGTGGGACTCGCTCCCGTCGGTCGGCAGGCGCCCCGGCATCATCCCGCTCGCGGCGGGGACCGTGGACGGCCGGCTCGCCGGGTACCGCGAGCGCGTGCCGCCGGAGACGAGCGAGGACCAGCGGCGCGCGCTGCAGCGGCAACCAAATGAAGGAGGGCGCCCGTGAAGCGCTTCTTCGGGATGACCGCGGTCCTCGTCGGGCTGGTGTTCGTGCTCGTGGGGCTGGGCGCGGTCGGATACCTCGGGATGGGCGCGCTGGGCCGGCTCTTCGGCGGCGGCGCGGGGGACTCCGTGGGCACCGTCCTCGGCGCCGCGCTCTCGAACATCGTCGTCATCACGCTCGGGCTGGTCATGACCGCGGCGGCGCTCCTCACGGTGGCCGAGCGGAAGTGGTCCGCGCTGCTCCAGAACCGCATCGGCGCGAACCGGATCAAGGTGTTCGGGAGGTTCTCGCTCGGCGGGATCCCGTACGTCCTCGCCGACGCGCTCAAGATGCTGACCAAGGAGCGGGTGGAGCCGACGGGCAACACCCGGTTCATCTACCAGCTCGCGCCCGTCCTCGCGTTCGCGCCGGTGTTCGCGCTCGTGGCGGTGGTGCCCATCGGGCCGCCGATCGCGGCCTCCAGCATCCCCCTCCTCACCGGGGCGAAGGAGCTGGCCTTCCAGATTGCGGACCCCGACGTCGGGCTCCTCTTCATCTTCGCCTTCGCCTCGCTGGCGGTCTACGGCACGGCGCTCGCCGGCTGGGCCTCCAACAACAAGATGGCGCTCCTCGGGGGCGTCCGGGCCTCGTCGCAGATGATCAGCTACGAGGTCTCGCTCGGGCTCGGGCTCGTCGGCTGCATGATCGCGTACGAGACGCTGGGGCTGCAGGGGATCGTGGCGGCGCAGCGCCCCGGGCTCCTCGGGCCGATTCCGGCGCTCGGCATCCTCCTCCAGCCGATCGGGTTCCTCGTGTTCTTCACGAGCGCCTTCGCCGAGACGAAGCGCGCGCCGTTCGACCTGCCGGAGGGCGAGAGCGAGATCGTCGGCTACTTCGTCGAGTATTCGGGCATGAAGTTCGGCCTCATGTTCCTCTCGGAGTTCGTCGAGATCGTCGTGCTCTCCGGGATCGTCACCGCGGTGTTCCTGGGCGGCTGGCACTTCTACTTCTACGAGTCGTGGCTGGCGCAGCATCATCCGTTCTGGTTCGCGGCCATCGGCGCGGGCGCGTTCCTCGTGAAGATGATCGTCCTCATGTGGCTCCAGCTCGTCATCCGCTGGCTCCTGCCGCGCTTCCGGTACGACCAGGTCCAGAAGCTCTGCTGGAAGATCCTGCTCCCGACCGCCCTCGCCAACGTGTTCGTCACGGGCGCCGCGGTGCTCCTCGACCCGAGTCTCCGGCTCCTCGCCTGGATCGGCCTCGCCGAGATCGTGGTCATCGGCGTCGTCACCGCCGCCGCGGGGCGCGCCGGGACCGCGGAGGGGCACTCGGGCGCGACGCACGCGGAGCCTGTGTCGGGCCATTAAGAGAGGACCTCGGACCCACCCATGCCCTACAAGCTCCAGCCCGCCGCCACCGGCCTGCGCGAGTCGATGTACTTCCCGGAGGTCCTCCGGGGCATCGGCACGGTCGCGCGCCACTTCTTCCGGAATCTGTTCTTCTCGCGCGACAAGAACCCGGACATCCTCGCCCGCCCGCGCGACGGGTTCGGGACGTCGGACAACGTCACGATCCAGTACCCCGAGGAGCGGCAGCCCTATCCCCCGGGCTACCGCGGGCTGCACCGGCTCGTGCCGCGCGCCGACGGGAAGCCGCGCTGCGTGGCCTGCTACATGTGCGCCACGATCTGCCCGGCGCAGTGCATCTACATCGAGGCGGGTGAGTACGAGGACGATCCGATCGAGAAGTACCCGGTCAAGTTCGTCATCGACGAGCTGCGCTGCATCGTGTGCGGGTTCTGCGTCGAGGCCTGCCCCAAGGACGCGATCCGCATGGACACCGGCGAGCACACGCCGCCGTCCTACGAGCGGTCCGAGCAGATCTGGGACGAGAAGCGGCTCCTCCGCGGTCCGCCCGTGAGCTACCACTACGATCCCTGGCTGCGCCGCGCCTCGACGCTCTCGCCCGAGGACGTCGAGAAGGCCCGCGCCATCGCCCGGCCGTTCCCGTCCATGGCGACCGACGAGGCGAGCCAGACGCCCGGGTTCTCGGTCCGCGCGCTCGCCGCCGAGGCCAAGGCGCGCGGCGAGGGCGGGGCGGCGTAGCCGCCCTTCGTCCTTCGACTCCGGCCCCGCTTCGCGAGGCCTACGCTCAGAGGCTCAGGGTGAGCGGACCGCTCGCCGTTCGAGAGGCTCAGGGCGAGCGGATCTCTGGAGCGGCTCGGGGCGACGAACCGTCTGCACCCGGGATCGCAGAACGCCGGAAACGAGAAGCCCGCGGGCCCGGAACCGGGCGCGCGGGCTTTCGTGCTTCGGAGGGGTGGTCCTCTAGAACCGGAACTTCGCGCCGACCATCAGGGTGGTCGTCGAGTCCATCTCGTCGCCCCAGCGCGGGTGGAACATCAGCTCGAGGGGGAACTGGACCTGGCGGTTCATCTGGTAGAACGCGCCGAGGCCGATCCGCATCGTCGCGCCCGTTCCATCGTCGCCCGGCCGGTTCATGCGCGAGAACCCGAGCCCGAGATCGCCGTAGCCGCCGAACTGTGGGTTGGCCTGGTAGATGAGTCGGGCCGCGCCCACGGCCTCGAGGAGGCTGACGTCGTTGTCGAGCCCGGAGTAGGAGACCGAGACCACGCCCGCGAGCTGGAGGTTGGGTGAAGCTCGGACGATCGGGACCTCGCCGTCCAGCCGGAGGCTGTAGCCGCTGTCGTCTCCCCACTCCACGCCGCCGAGGACGCCGAGCGCGAAGCCGCTCCCGCCGGTGCTGGTCTGCGCGGCCGCCGCGGCCGGCGCGAGGAGCGCGGCGGCGAGGACGAGTCCGGTGAACGAGCGCGAGGTCATGTCACTCTCCTGAAAGGGGTTCACTGAGCGGACGGCATCCTAACCCCGAACCGACCGTACGGAAACGGATCGTGTAGGGGTGCGACCCGGAGTGATGTGGGAAGCTCGGCGCGCCCCCCAAGATGGGGCGCGGGTGAACCGCCCGGGACGGTCACGCGCGGGCGGAGGGCGTCCCCCACGCGACGCCCCTCCGGGCGGCGACGTAGGCAGCGACCGCCAACCCCACGACCACCCCGGCGATCGGCGGGCCGACGAGATCGACCCACTCCACGGGCCGTGTGGGGTGCAGGAGCGCGTGGACGGCGCGACCGAGCGAGAACTCCGCGTCGCCGCGCGACAGCTTGAGCCCAATGAGGAGGAGGTTGAGCGCGTACGCGACGAGGGTGCCGAGGAGCGCGCCGACCGCCGCGCGGCCCATGAGCTCGCTCACGGTGGCGGGGTTGCCGTAGGCCGGCGGCGCCTCGCGATCGATCGCCTCGGGGATGTCCCGCGAGCGCCAGGGCACGAAGCGCTGGAGGAGCAGCATCCCGGGGAGGGCGACGGGGATCGTGAGGAGGAAGAAGTCTCGCCAGCCGATCGCGTCGACCAGCGCACCCGCGGGCGGACCCGCGAACGTGCGCCCGAGGGCGAAGATGGAGGAGAAGAGCGCGTACTGCGTCGCGCTGAACCGCTTCTGCGTGAGGCGGAGGAGGAGGACGCCGAAGGCGCCGGTGCCCATCCCGGACGTGCTGGCCTCGATCGCGCTCGCGGCGTACATCACCGGGCGGCTCACGCCCACCTCGGCCACCGCGACGTACCCCAGGTTCGACACCGCCTGGAGCAGCCCGAACACCCACAGGGCGCGTCCGAGCCCCATCGTGTTGGCGAGGATCCCGCCGAGGAACGTGCCGAGGATCGTGGCGACGAGGCCGATCGTGCCCTGGCCCACGCCGATGTCGGCGGGCGTGTACCCGAGCTGCCCGAGGAACGGGGAGACCAGCGCGCCCGCGAGGTTGTCGGCGAACTTGTAGAAGAAGAGGAACGCGGCGATCTCGAGCGCGCGCGGGTGCCGGAAGAACCCGACGAAGGGCTCCCAGACGGCCGCGCGGAGCGAGCGCGGGGGCGGCGCCGGCTTCTCGGGCTCGGGCGCGGCGACGGTCACGGCGGCGAACGGCACGAACAGCGCGGCGACGACGCCGAAGCTGCGGGCCCACCCGAAGCTCGGGCCGAACGTGTTGAGCAGGCGCCCCGTGAACATGCCCGCCCGAGCGAGCGCGTTACGCGCGCCCACGGCCACGCCGCGCTCCTCCGGCCGGAGCACGTCGACGGCGTAGGCGTCCACCGCGATGTCCTGCGTCGCCGAGGCGAAGGACAGGAGGAGGGTGAGGAGCGCCACCGTCCCCGCGCTCGGGCCGAGCGCCTCGAGGGCGAGCGCGCCGAGCGTGAGGAGCAGCAGGAACTGCCCGATCAGGATCCAGGCGCGCTTCCGCCCCCACGACGGCGCGAAGCGGTCCATGAGGGGCGACCAGAGGAACTTGAAGGCGTAGGGGATCTGCGCCGCCGAGACGAGCCCGATGGTCTTGATGTCGATCCCGGTCTGCTGCATCCAGTAGGGGATCGTGAAGAGCACGACCCCGAGCGGCAGGCCGGAGGGGAACGAAAGGAGCGAGACGGCGCCGGTGCGCCAGCTCGTGAAGGCGGCTGCGAAGGAGGATCGCTCGCGGGGCTCGGGCACGGGTCCGCAGCCTAAGAGGTAGGGCGGGCCGCGGCAAGGAGGTCAGGGACCGATCGGCCGCACCGCCGCCGCGAACTCCGCCGCGCCGCGCGTGTTGAGCACCTCCCCCCGGCGGACCCAACCCCGCCGGGCGGTCGTGACCGCGTACCGGAGGTAGCCGAGCGAGCCGGTGGAGTGCGCGTCGACCGAGAGCACGATCGGGATGCCGCGGGCGCGGGCCGCGCGCAGGTGACGCGGCTCGAGATCGAGCCGGCGCGGATCGCCGTTCACCTCGACCGCCCCGCGCGAGGCGGCGAGCGCGTCGAGCACCTCCTCGACGCGGACGGCGTACGGCTCGCGCTCCAGCAGCAGGCGCCCCACGCCGTGCCCCCAGATCTTGAAGACCGGGACCGACATGGCGCGCACGAGCCGCCGGGTCATCTGATCCTCGTCCATCTTCATCCGCGAGTGGACGCTCGCGACGACCACGTCGAGCTCCTCGAGGATCTCGTCGGGCCAGTCGAGCGCGCCGTCCTCGAGCACGTCCGCCTCGCTCCCGCGGAGGAGCTTCACCTTCACGCGCTCCTGCACCCGGTCGATCTCGTCCCACTGCGCCCGCAGCCGGTCGGCGGTGAGCCCGCCCGCGTAGCCCGCGGTCTGCGAGTGGTCGGTGATGGTGAGGTACTCGATCCCGAGCGCGTCGGCGGCCCGCGCCATCTCCTCGATCGTCGCCCGCCCGTCGGACCAGGTGGTGTGGCAGTGGACCATCCCGCGGACGTCCTCGAGCCGGACGAGGTCCGCGGGCAGGGTGCCGTCGCGCGCCGCCTCGAGCTCCCCGGCGTCCTCGCGCAGCTCCGGCGGCACGTAGGCGAGGCCGAGCGCGCGGTACAGGGCCTCCTCGCTCTCGACGGGAACCTTCCGCGACGGATCCGGCGGGAGGTCCGGGTCCGTGTTCTCCGGCGCCAGCCGGTAGAGGCCCCATTCGCTCAAGGTGTACCCCTGATCGCGGGCGATGCCCCGGAGCTTCACGTGGTGGGCCTTCGAGCCGGTGAGGTGGTGGAGCAGGGTGGGGAAGTCTTCCGGCGGCACCACCCGCAGGTCGACGTGCATGCCGCCCGCGAGGCGGGCGGTGATCTTGGTGTCGCCCTGCGAGGAGACCTCGACCGTGCCTGGGGAGCCGGCGAGCGCGTCGGCCATCGCGGCCGGGTCGTGCGAGGCGGCGACGACGTCGAGATCGCCCACCGTCTCGCGCCCGCGCCGCGCGGAGCCGGCGAGCTCCACCGCGAGGGCCGCGGGCGCGGCGCGGAGGTGCGCGACCAGCGGCTCGGCCTCGAGGAGCGCGTCCGCGAGGAGGACGCGCCGATCGGCGGAGCGGGTCCGCACGCGCTCGATGCCCTCGAGGATGCGCGCCTGGGTCTTCCCCCCGAACCCCTTCACCCCGGCGACGCGGCCCGCGCGGCACGCGGCCTCGAGGTCGGCGAGGGTCGCGACCCCGAGCGCCGCGTGGAGCGCGGCGATCTTCTTCGGCCCGAGGTCGGGGACCTGGAGGAGCTCGAGGATGCCCGGCGGGTGGCGGGCCCGGAGCTTGTCGAGCGTCTCGCTCCGTCCGGTGAGGTGGAGCGACGCGATCTTGCCCGCGAGGGCCTCGCCGATGCCAGGGATGTCGGTGAGCCGCTTCTCGGCGACGAGGGTGGCCAGATCGCCGGAGAGCCCCTCCAGCGCGCGGGCACCGGTCTCGTAAGCGCGGATCTTGAACGGGTTCTCGCCCTCGAGCTCCAGCAGGGCGCCGATCTCGCGGAGCGCGTGGGCGATCTCGAATCGATCGAGCATGCGGGTGGTTATAACGGGGACGGCTGCCATGGGCCCCTCGGGCGCGCGGCGCGGATCGGGCTCGTTACGGGAGAGACGATGGGACATCAGGATCACAAGCACGACGCCCCGCACGCGGTCCGGGTGTTCGTCGTCACGGCCTCGGACACGCGGGGCGAGGCGGAGGACGTGAGCGGCGCCCTCCTCCGCCGGTCGGTGGTCGGGGGGGGACACGTGCTCGCCGGGTACCGGATCACGAAGGACGATCCGGCCGAGATCCGCGCCGCGCTCGGCGAGGCCGCCGCCGCGGGCGCCGACGCCATCGTGGTCAACGGCGGGACCGGGATCTCCGGCCGCGACCGGACGTACGAGGCCGTGACCGGGGTGCTGGAGAAGCGGCTCGACGGGTTCGGGGAGCTGTTCCGGATGCTCTCATACCAGGAGATCGGGAGCGCGGCGATGCTCTCCCGCGCCGTCGGCGGCGCGTGGCGCGGGCGCGCGCTCTTCGCCGTGCCGGGCGCGCCGGACGCGGTCCGCCTCGCCTGGGAGCGGCTCATCGGCCCGGAGCTCGGCCACCTCGTGCGGGAGCTCCGGCGTTGATCGCCGCGGCTCGCGCCCGCGCGCTGCGCCCGCTCCTCGACGCGCTCGCCGCGGACGTGGATCGCGCGGCCCGGATCGCCGCCGATCCGGTCGAGTTCCCCCGGGCCCACGCCGACCCCGGCGACGCGGAGGTGGCCGGGCTCGTCGCGGTGAGCCTCGCCTACGGGCGCGCCGATCTCTTCAAGCCGATCGTGGCGCGCGTCCTCGCGACCATGGGCCCCTCGCCCGCGCGGTTCGCCGAGGTCTTCGCGGCGCGCCCGGACCGCGCCGCGTTCGACGGCATCGTCTACCGCTTCAACCGCCCCGCGGATCTCGCCGCGCTCGTGGCGGCGATCGGCCACGTGCGGCGCCTGCACGGCAGCCTCGGCGGCCGGTTCCGCGCGCTGTTCGAGGCGGGCGGCGGCGGCCCCGGCGCGCTGCGGCCCGCCCTCGCCGCGCTGGCGGCGGAGCTCCGCGGCGCCCCGCCCGTCGCACCGCTGCTGCGGGGCCGCGGCCCACGCGGCCTGCGCCACCTCCTCCCCGATCCCGCCGGCCCCGGCGCGTCGAAGCGCTGGAACCTCTATCTCCGGTGGATGATCCGCGGTCCGGACGGCGTGGACCTCGGCGTGTGGCGCGGCGTCCCCCCGGCGGCGCTCGTCGTGCCCCTCGACACCCACGTGCACCGGGTCGCGCGCGCGCTCGGGCTGACGCGCCGCCGCGACGCGAGCTGGCGGACCGCGGAGGAGATCACGGCGGCGCTGCGACGGATCGACCCGGACGATCCGGTCCGGTACGACTTCGCGCTCTGTCACCTGGGGATGAGCGGCCGCTGCCCGGCGCGGCGCGACGCCGCCCGGTGCGCGGCGTGCGCGCTGCGGCCGGCGTGCCCGGGGCGCGTGCGCGCGCAGGCGCGCATCGAGCGCGGACGGCCCGCGCGCGCTAGCATGCAGGCGTGGTGAAGCCTCCGAGCCCGCTCCGGCACAGCTTCCGCGCGCTGCGCCACCGCAACTTCCGCCTCTTCCTCGCCGGCCAGTTCGTGTCGAACCTCGGCACCTGGGGGCAGTCGGTCGCCCTCGGCTGGCTGCTCTACCGGCTCACCGACTCGAAGCTCGTGCTCGGGCTCTCGAGCTTCCTCACGCAGATCCCGGCGCTCTTCCTCTCGCCGCTCGCGGGCGTGTGGGCCGACCGGTGGAACCGCCACCGCCTCGTGATCGCCACGCAGGCGGTGGCGATGCTCCAGGCCTTCGGGCTCGCGGTCCTGGTCCTCACGGGCCACGAGGCGGTGGTCCCGGTCCTCGCCCTGAACCTCCTGCTCGGCCTCGCCAGCGCCGCCGACGTGCCGGCGCGCCAGTCGTTCATGATCGAGATGACGAGCGCCGAGGACCTGCCCAACGCCATCGCCCTCAACTCCAGCGTCTTCAACCTGGCCCGGCTCGTCGGGCCGGCCGTCGCCGGTCCCCTCATCGCCAGGGTGGGCGAGGGGCACGTCTTCCTCCTCAACGGGCTCTCCTACGTCGCCGTGCTCGCGGCGCTCCTCGCGATGCGGATCCCGCCCACGCCGCGGCACGCGGGCGCCGCGCCGGAGCTCTGGGCGCACCTGCGCGAGGGGTTCGGGTACGTGGCGGGCTTCGGCCCGATCCGTGCGCTCCTCCTCCTGCTCGCGATGGTGAGCCTCCTCGGCACACCCAACATCGTCCTCCTCCCGGCGTTCGCGCGGGACGTCCTCGGCGGCGACGCGCACACGCTCTCGTACCTCGTGAGCGCGGTCGGCGTCGGGGCGCTCGTGGGCGCGCTCTACATGGCCTCGCGGCGGAGCGTCCGCGGCCTCTCGCTCCTCATCCTCGTCGCGGTGACGCTCTTCGGCGCGAGCCTGGTCGGGCTCGCGCTCGCGCCGAGCATCTGGATCGCGACGCCGATCCTGGCGGTCACGGGGTTCGGGATGATGACGATGATGGCCTCGACCAACACCATGCTCCAGACGCTCGCGGACCCGGCCAAGCGGGGCCGGGTCATGAGCTTCTTCACGGTCGCGTTCATGGGCACGGCGCCGATCGGCGGCCTCGTCCTGGGCGCCGCGGCCGATCGGTTCGGCGCGCCGTGGACGACGGGGGTCTCGGGATGCGTGTGCCTGGTCGCGGCGGCCGTCTTCGCGCGCGTCCGGCCGGCGCTCCGTGATCAGATCCGGCCGATCTACGCGAAGCTGGGCGTCATCCCGGAGGTGGCAAACGGGCTGCGCGCGGGGGACCAGGCGGAGGCGGCGCAGCGGTCGTAAGTCGGTCGTCGTGGTTGGTCGTCGGCTGGCTTGCTGGTAGACGCCAGCGTAGTGATGACGCGCGCGATGGACGGACGGGTGCTGGGGAGCGGATGCCCACGCTGCGTTGTCACGCCCGTTGCAGCTTGGCCCGTACTGGTGACGGTGGAGAGGGCGCGAGGGCTGCGCTCCGGCCGTCGGCGGAGGCCGGATCCGCTTCGGGGCGGTTCCGTGGGCCGAGGGCTGGAACACTCTGTCTCGAACGGAACCACTCCAACCGGAACCGCAGCCGAGCCGCCACAAGCAACGCCCCCAGGGGCCGGCCAGGCCCGGCGGAGCGAGCCGACCATCAGCGCAGGCGCCGCACGCAACCTGTCGTGGAACGCGCGCGGACCGGACCGAACGCGCGCGACGCCGCCTGTTCGAAGCCGGCCACCCGCGCGAAGCGCGGAAGTGGCCGGCGAGTTGCGGCGGAGCGCCCGCGCGATCACCACCGGCACGCGCGCGCCCTCCGATCAGCCTGTGGGCGCCGAGCATCGACCTGGTCGGCGAGCCCGCCGGGCCCGGACGGCCGCCCACGGCAACGCGCCCACAGGCGAGGCGTACGGCAAGCGATGAAGATGAACGGGCTACGTCGTCGCGCCGAACGCCGCCTACCCGACCTTCTCGTACTTCGACTTGGGCGCGCCGCAGATCGGGCACTTGTCGGGCGGGACGCCGAACTCGATGTCGCCGCAGACGGGGCAGAGGTAGACCTCCATCTGCGAGAGGTCCTTGCCGGACTTCATCGCCTCGAGCGCCTGCTGGAAGAGGCCGGCGTGCACCTTCTCGGCGGCGAGCGCGTAGCCGAGCATGTGGCGCGCCTTGTGACCCTCGGCCTTCGCCTGCTCCACCATCGGCGGATACATCTCGGTGAACTCGTAGGTCTCGCCGTGGACCGCCTTCTCGAGGTTCTGGAGCGTCGTCCCGACCCCGCCCATGTTGGAGAGGTGGGCCAGCGCGTGGAGCGTCTCGGCCTCGGCGGCGGCGCGGAACAGCTTCGCGATCTGGGGCAGGCCCTCCTTCTCCGCCTGGCGGGCGAAGGCGAGGTACTTGCGGTTGGCCTGGCTCTCTCCGGCGAAGGCGACGGCGAGGTTCTCGAGCGTGGTGGGCATGCGCATCTCCGTTGCGGGTCTGCGGGATCGTTACCCCACGGCCGCGGGGATGAACAGGCCATCGCGCCGCGGCGCAGTGCCCGAGTAGGAGAGGCGCCGCCGAGGGCCGCGCCTAGCTCTCCGCGCCCACGCGCGACAGCTCGTCCAGGAACGCGGCCGCGAACGAGCCCGGGCCGCGGGCGACCTTGCCGGCGCGGGCGGCGGCCTCCTTGTAGAGCACCGACGCCGCCACCGCGGCGCGGAGCGGATCGCCGAGCGCCCCCGCGAGCGCGGCCATGATCGCGCCCAGCGCGCAGCCGGTGGCGGTCACGCGGGTCACGAGGGCGTTCCCGCCCGGGATCGCGAAGACCCGCGCGCCGTCGGTCACGTAGTCCGTCGCGCCGCTCACGGCGACCACGGTCCGGAGCCGCGCCGCGAGCGCCTTCGCGAGCGGCAGGGCGTCGCCGGAGCCGGCCGTCGAGTCGACGCCCTTGCCGCCGCCGGCGGCGCCGGCGACGGCGAGGATCTCGGAGGCGTTCCCGCGCACGATCGCGGGCCCGTGCTGGAGCAGCTCGGCGACGACCGCGGTCCGCCAGGGCAGGGCGCCCGCGCCGACCGGATCGAGCACCCACGGCTTCCCGGCCTGCCGGGCGGCGGCGGCCGCGAGGCGCATCGCCTGGGCGTCGGGCTGCGTGATGGTGCCGACGTTCACGAGCAGCGCGTGCGCGATCGCGGCGAAGCCGGGCGCCTCCTCGGGCGCGACCACCATCGCGGGCGAGGCGCCGACCGCGAGGAGCGCGTTCGCGGTGAAGTTGTCGGCGACGAGGTTGGTGATGCAGTGGGTGAGGGGGGCGGCGCGGCGGAGCGCGGAGAGATCCGCGGCCACCTCCGGGTGGGGCCAGATCCGTTCGGTCGTCATGTGGATGATTCCTACTACGGCCCGCTCAGACCCGCCGCATCCTCTGGCGGAGCTCGAGGACGATCTCGCCCTCCTTGAACACGCGCACGGCGCCGGTCGTCTGCGAGACGGTGACCGCGATCGCCTTCGACTCGGCGCTGATCGACGCCGCCGCGCTGTGTCGTGCGCCGAGGCCCATCGGCAGCTTGACCTCGCGCGAGCTGGAGAGGAGGTAGCGCCCCGCGGCGAGCACGACGCCGTCCTCGCGGATGATGAACGCGCCGTCGAGCGCCGAGAACGTCTTCACGGCCTCGCGGATCGGCGGATCGAGCGCGTTGCGCTCGGCCTCGCTGATCCCCTGGAAGGGGTTGAGGATGAGCTGGCGGCTCTTCTCCATCACGGCGGTGGAGTCGCCGATGACGATGATCGTTCCGACCGCGTGACCCTCGTACCCCTCGGCGCCGATCTCCATGCACGTGTGGATGAGGCTCTCGACCACCTGCGACGAGAACTCGGGCGGGAGCCCGAGCGTGTCCACGCGGAGCTTCTCCTCCGGGTCCTCGGAGCCGATCTCCACCTTGACGAGCGTGTCCATCACCTTGTCGTCGCCCGGGCCGGCGAGCGCCAGCACGGTGTCCCCGTCCTTGAGCAGGCCGGAGGACTGGGCGGCGACGACCGCCACCTTGATCTTCTCGACCCGCGTGTAGTCGTAGGGCGGGATGATCACGGTCGTGTACTTCTTCGCCTTGAGCTGGTTGGCGTGCCCCTCGTCCGTCACGGCGTAGACCAGCTTCCGCTTCGCGGGGCGCCCGCGGAGCTCCGTGGGGGTGAGCGGGTGATCGGACACGTACAGGAGGCGGTCCACGTCGGAGCGCGACATGAGCGCGAGGGCGACGCGGAGGAACTCCTTGTCGAACTTGCCTTCCGGCATGAGGCGAGGATCGTTCCGGCGCAGGAGATAGGCAAGGAAACCTGCCGCGACCGACGGACGAGGACCGAGGCTCGCGCCCTCGTACAGGCGCCCACCGCAGCGCCTGCGACACCTTGACTTGTCCCTCCCCGCCGTTTAGGTTCACCGCCTTCTTTTTCGCCCCCATGCAGGGGTGAGAGGCGAGGAGACCCTTGAACAAGAAGGATCTCAAGCGGTTCAAGACCATCCTGGAAGAGCAGAAGCGGCAGATCCTCGTTCAGGCGAAGAAGACCCTGACCGAGGAGGCCAGCTTCGACACCGACGACCTCCCGGACGAGATCGACCTCGCCTCCAGCGAGTACACGCAGTCCATGATCTTCCGCCTCCGCGACCGGGAGAAGTTCCTCCTCGCCAAGATCGACAAGGCCCTCGTCCGCATCGAGAACGGGTCCTTCGGCATCTGCGAGAAGTGCGAGGAGGAGATCTCGCTGAAGCGCCTCGAGGCGCGCCCGGTCACCACCCTCTGCATCCGCTGCAAGGAAGAGCAGGAGCAGAAGGAGAAGAGCTTCGGGTAGCAGCCGAGTCGCCGTTCGTCCTTCGACTCCGCGCCTCGCGACCGTCCGCTCGCCCTGGGCGGAGCGGCCGGGCGGCGAGCGGCGCGACGCTCAGGACGAACGGTCCAGGTAGGCCGCAGAGTCGAAGGGCGAGCTCACTGCTCGAGCTTCAGGAGCTGCGCCCCGATGAGGAGCTGATCGCCGGGCGCGAGCTGCGTCGGCCCCGCGATCCGGCGGAACGTCCCGTTCGAGCTCCCCAGATCCGTGAGCGTCAGGGCGTCCCCCCGGAGCTCGATCCGCGCGTGACGCGCGGACATGTAGCGGTCCGCCGGGAAGACCACGTCGCCCGCCTCGCGGCCGATGACGTTCTCGCCCTCGCGGAGCGGGTGGATCTCGCCGATGCCGCCGCCCTCGAGGAGCTGCGCGAGCCGGAGCCGGTAGCCTGGATCCGGAGGGCCCCAGGCGCGCGCCTCGCCCTCGCCCGCGGGACCGGTCACCGGGCGCGGCACCGGCTCGACGCGCAGGAGCTGCCGGCCCAGCCGGAACTCCTCGCCCGCGGCGAGCGGCTGCGATCCCTTGATGCGGACGTACGTGCCGTTCAGGCTGCCCAGGTCCTCGACCGTGACCCGCTCACCGGCGACGGAGATGGAGGCGTGCCGCGGGGAGACGGTCGCGTCGTCCGCGAGCCGGACGTCGCCCTCCGTCCGCCCGCACACGCACGTGGGCGCCTGCAGCGGGTACGAGGGCCCCGCGGCGCCGTCGGTCCGGAGGACGCTGAGCCGCAGGCCGCGCGGGGCGGGCGCGCCGGGGGGACGCGCCGGATCGGGCGCCGGGGTCGCCGCGATCTCCGCGCCGCACTGACCGCAGAAGCGGTAGCCGGGGAGCACCGGCGCCGCGCAGCGCGGGCAGCTCGACGGCGCGGCGGTCCGGAGCGTGCCGCGGGCCAGCGGGCGGCCGCAGTCGAGGCACGAGCTGAGGCTCGGGTCGTTCTCGCGGCCGCACAGCTCGCACCTGACGGGCTTCGCCATCGGTCTCATTTCGCCACGCGGGGTCCGGCCGGTCAACGCGTCTCCCCGGGTCGTGGGACGCGGGGCGCCCCGGCGGTTATGCTCCCGGCATGACCTCGGTCGACCCCCGGGAGCGACCCGCCGACCCCCGGCGCCGCACGCGCTGGCCGTTCTGGGTGTTCGTCGCGGCGATGGTGCTCGCGCTGCTCGGCGGCGGCGCGATCGCGCTCCTCGTCAAGTGGAGCCCGGACCAGCGGAACTTCGCGGCGGAGCCGCGGGGACCCGCGAATCCGGCCCCGTGACGGAGCACAGGTGGCCCGGGCTCGGGCTCGGGAGCGTTCACGGGGAGCGCTGCGCGCTCACTCCGCGACCTGCACCCGCAGCACCTCGCGGCCCATGCGGACCACGTCGGCGTCGCGCAGCTCGCGCTCGCTGCGCGGGGGGATGCGCGCGAACGTCCCGTTCGAGGAGCCGAGATCGCGCAGGCGCGCCTGGCCGCTCGCGTCCACGAGGATCTCGGCGTGCGCCTGGGAGAGGTACGGATCGTCGCCGAGGTTCACCGCGCAGTTGACGCGGCCGATGGTGACCGACGGCCCCGGCCGGACGAACACCCGCCCGACGACGCCGCCCTCGAGCAGCTCCTCCAGCACGACCGCGACGCCGGTGGGCCGCGGCGTTCCCAGGCGGCGGGTGCCGTCGGGCGGCGGAGCCGCGGGCGGGGCGAGGGGGCCCGCGAACCGGAGCAGCCGGTCGCCGACGATGAGGTGATCCCCGGGGCGGAGCGGGATCGAGAGGCCGCGCAGCCGGAGGTGGATGCCGCCGGGCGCGCCCTCGTCCTTCACGTGGAGCGAGCCGTCGCGGAAGACGAACGTGGCGTGGTGGGGCGCGAGCGCGGGATCGTCCGGGAAGCCGATCGGGCCCCTGGCCCGGCCGACCGCGGTCGAGGCGGCGTCGAGCCTGTAGACCGTGCCCTCCTTGCCCGCGCCGCGCTCGAGCACGAGCCGGGCGCGGCCGGGGGCGAGCTTCGCGTAGGTCGTGGGGACCGACTCGGGCATGGCGCCGACCGGCGCCATGACCTGGGTTCCGCGGGAGCCGAGCGCCTGTCCGCACCGCGCGCAGAAGGTGCCGGCCGATGCCTCGGCGCCGCAGCGCGGGCACCGGGTGACGAGCGGGTTCGCCGCCTCGCGCGACGCGGCGGGGACCACGACGCGGGCGCCGCCGCCGCGCTGGAACGACCGGACGATGGGCTGGCCGGCGGGCGGCGTGCCGGTGCCGGCGGAGGGAGCCGGCGGGCGGGCCGGCGCGGCCGTGGGTGCGGCGGGCCGGGCGACGGGCATGGGGGTCGGGCGATCCGGATCGCCGAGAGGGCTGCCGCACCCGACGCACGTCTTCGTGCCCGGCTCGTTGTAGACGTCGCACTTCCGGCAGACCACGCCGAGGATGCCGGTGAGGCGTCCGAGCTCCACCTCCGCCCCGCACCTGGGGCAGGCGCTCTGGGTGAACTCGAGCTGCGCCCCACACTTCGTGCACTTCACGGCGACCCCTCCATCGTCGGCGACAGTACCGCCGGCTCTGCCCTCTCTCAACTGCCCGATCCCCGGGCTGGGGGCAGGGGCCGGGCCCACGCGGCACCTTCCCCACAACGAAGGATACCTGCCTGCGCGGGTTCGCCTGCTGGCATGCCCCGCCGCGTTGCGTTACCACGGAGGGAAAGGCCGGCGCGGCAGGAGCGCTGCTTGCCGGCCGTGAAGCCACCCCGTTAGGCTATCCGACACACCTTGCTGCGGCTCAACGACATCCTGGATCGGGTCACCTCCTACCACCCGGACCCCGATCTCGACCTGATCAAGAAGGCCTACGTCTACAGCGCGAAGGTCCACCAGGGACAGCTGCGCAAGAGCGGCGAACCGTACCTCATCCACCCGCTCGAGGTCGCGGGTCTGCTCGCGGAGCTGAAGCTCGACGAGGCCTCCGTGGTCACGGGCCTGCTCCACGACACGATCGAGGACACGCTCGCCACCGCCGAGGAGATCACCGAGCTGTTCGGGCCCGAGATCGCCCAGCTCGTGGACGGGGTCACGAAGCTCTCGCAGTTCAGCGCCGCCAACACCCAGGAGGAGAAGCAGGCGGAGAACTTCCGCAAGATGGTGGTGGCGATGGCGAAGGACATCCGCGTCCTCCTCGTCAAGCTCGCCGACCGCACCCACAACATGCGGACGCTCGACTCGATGAAGCCGGAGTCGCAGGAGCGGATCGCCCGCGAGACGCTGGACATCTACGCGCCGCTCGCGAACCGGCTCGGGATCCAGTGGATCAAGAACGAGCTCGAGGAGCTCTCGTTCAAGTACCTGAAGCCCGGCGAGTACGCCGAGCTCGCCGGCAAGGTCGCGACCGAGGCCAAGGAGAAGGAGAAGTTCGTCGCCGAGGTCGTGCAGATCCTGAAGGGGAAGCTGGCCGAGAACGGCGTCCAGGGCGACGTCTCGGGCCGCGTGAAGCACATCTACTCGATCTGGCGGAAGATGCGGCAGCTCGACATCGAGTTCGAGCAGATCCAGGACGTGATCGGGTTCCGGATCATCCTCGACACCGTGGCGCAGTGCTACGAGACGCTCGGGATCGTCCACACGCTGTGGAAGCCGATCCCCGGCCGCTTCAAGGACTACATCGCCATCCCCAAGCCCAACCTCTACCAGTCGCTCCACACGACGGTCGTGGGGCCGGCGGGCGAGCGGATCGAGGTTCAGATCCGGACCCGGGAGATGCACCGGATCGCGGAGGAGGGCGTCGCCGCGCACTGGAAGTACAAGGAGAAGGGGCGCGACGGGAAGGGGCAGGAGCTCTCGCACAAGGACGCCAAGGAGTTCGGCTGGCTCCGGCAGCTCGTCGAGTGGCAGCGCGAGCTCGCGGATCCGCGCGAGTTCCTGGAGACGGTGAAGGTCGATCTCTTCTCCGACGAGGTCTTCGTCTTCACGCCCAAGGGCGAGGTGAAGAGCCTGCCCCACGGCGCCACCCCGATCGACTTCGCGTACACGATCCACTCGCAGGTCGGCGAGCACTGCGTCGGCGCGAAGGTGAACGGGAAGCTGGTCCCGCTGCGGAACCCGCTCAAGAACGGCGACACGGTCGAGATCCTCACCTCTCCGCACTCGCACCCGTCGAAGGACTGGCTCACCTACGCCCGCACGAGCCGGGCCCAGGCGCGCATCCGCCAGTTCCTGCGCCAGGCCGAGCACCGCCGCTCGATCGAGATCGGCCGCGAGGTGGCCGAGCGCGAGCTGCGCCGCTTCGGCCTCACGCTCAACCGGCTCCTCAAGGGCGGCGAGCTGGACAAGGCGGCCCAGGCCCTCGGCTACCGCGTCGCGGACGATCTCCTCGCGGGGGTCGGCTACGGCAAGGTCTCGCCCCTGCAGCTCCTCCAGCAGCTCGTCCCCGCCGAGAAGCTGGCCGCGCCGCCGCCCGCGCCCAGCGACTCGCCGCTCAGCCCGATCACCGAGCTGTTCCGGAAGATGGCCCGGCGCACCACCGAGGGCGTCCGGATCAACGGCATCGACGACGTGCTCGTGCGCTACGGGAAGTGCTGCAACCCGGTGCCGGGCGACGCGATCGTCGGCTACATCACGCGCGGCCGCGGCGTCACGGTCCACACGCTGACCTGCGAGAAGACGCGCGGGATCGACCCGGAGCGCCGCGTGGACGTGGCGTGGGACGTGCGCGGGGATCTCAAGCGCCCGGTCTCGCTGCGCGTCGTCACCAACGACCGCCCCGGCATCCTCGCCGAGATCTCGCACATCTTCAGCGAGGCGGGGATGAACATCTCCCAGGCGAGCTGCCGGACCACCGCCCCCGGCGAGCGCGCGATCAACGACTTCGAGGTCACCGTCGGCGACCTGAAGCAGCTCACCTCCGTCATCCGCTCCATCGAGCGGATCGACGGGGTGCAGACCGTGCAGCGGGCGTAGCGCTCCCCACCCCCAAGAGACGTCCGCCCGCGCGCCCGCGGGCCGCTACGCTACGGCGCATGAAAGCCGTCACCTCCCTCCGCGCCCCCAAGGCGATCGGATCGTACAGCCAGGCGATCGAGACCACCGGCGTCCGGACCGTCTACTGCTCCGGCCAGATCCCGCTCGACCCCGCGACCGGCGAGCTCGTCGCCGGCGGCATCGAGGAGCAGACCGCGAAGGTGCTCGAGAACCTCGACGCCGTGCTCGAGGCCGCCGGGGCCGCGTTCCGGAACGTGGTGAAGACGACCGTGTTCCTCGTCGACCTCGCCGACTTCCCCAAGATGAACGAGGTCTACGCGCGGGCGTTCACGCACCACCCGCCGGCGCGCTCGACCGTGCAGGTGGCGGCGCTGCCGCGCGGCGCGCGGGTGGAGATCGAGGCGATCGCGGTGGTGGACTGAGCAACGCTTCCCGAGCCCGAGCCCGAGCCCGTGCCCGTGCCCGTGCCCGGTGGCGGTGCCGGCGTACGACGGAGCGACGGGGCAGGTCCCTCCGAGTAGGACATTCCCTCCGCTCGCCCTGAGCGTAGCGGCGCGAAGCGCCGCGGAGTCGAAGGGCGAGCTGTCGCGGCCCCGCTCCCTTCGCTCGTGGCTCCTCCCGAAACGCCTCGAGCCGGGGTCGGGATGGGCCAGGGTGCCGCGTGGGACGGGTCCAGCGCCGCGGCGACCTCCCTCGCTCCCGCGCGGCCCGGATCGGCTCCGTACTGGAGACGGCCCAGCGTGCTCGGGAGGCGCCTGCAATTCCGTGGGTGCCGGCGCGCTCGATGAGCGGAGCCGTGCTGAGGGGCCGGGTTCCCTCGCGTCGCCGTCACCCAAATTGCAGGCGGCGACCGTACTGGTGACGTGGCCTCGGGCGCGCTCCGCTCGGTCGGTCGGCGCGGCGCCGGCCCCGCCCTCGTGGTGGCTTCGATGGGCGGGCTCGAGGCGTTCCGCTCGTCGCGGCCTCGCTTCGCTCGCTCCTCGGTTGCTCGCCGAGCGATCCGCGCTCGGCGGGGTTCAAGCATCGAGGGCGTGGGCGCGGTGTCCATATCCGCCGTTTCAAGAGGGGCCCGACGGTCTCCGCCACGGAGCGTCGGACTCGACGGGCGCGAGCGCGCGCAGGGAGTTCAGCAGCTTTGCGTGGATCTCGGGTGACCGAAAATCGCCGCCGAGCAGGAACGCGTGGTGGAGGCGTAGCCCGCGCAGACCGCCACGACCAGCGTGGTCGGCGGCTCGGCCGCCGCGGCCTCCCGCGCGAGGTCGAGATGAGGCACGCGAGGGGGAGTGCTCCACCTCGCGAGGAGCCTGCGCAGGGCCGCGATCATGCCAGCAGCGTAGCCGAACCCGGCGCGCGCCGTCTGAACCCCGCCTCACGCCTCCACGTACTCGAACTCCTCTCCCTCGTAGTTCCGCAGCACCCAGCGCTTGCCGTCGCGCCGGACGACGGCGTCGGGGCAGAGCGCGATCTTCCCGCCGCCGCCGGGCGCGTCCACGACGAAGTGCGGGACGGCGAGGCCGGAGGTGTGGCCGCGCAGCGCCTCCACGATCGTCAGGCCGGTCTCGATCGGCGTCCGGAAGTGGCTGATCCCCTGCGCGAGGTCGCACTGGTAGATGTAGTAGGGCCGGACGCGCATCAGGAGGAGCCTGTGGTTCAGCTCCCGCACGATCGCGGGATCGTCGTTCACGCCCTTGAGCAGCACCATCTGGTTGCCGAGCGCGCAGCCGGCGTCGGCGAGCCGGGCGCAGGCGTCGAACGCCTCGGCGGTGCACTCCTTCGGATGGTTGAAGTGGGTGTTCACGTAGACCGGGTGGTGCCCGCGGATGGCGCGGACGAGGTCGGGGGTCACGCGCTGCGGGAGGGTCGCGAGGTTCCTCGTGTGGAGCCGCAGGACCTCGACGTGCGGGATGGCCCGGAGCCGCCCGAGGATGTCGTCGAGCCGGTCGTCGGAGAGCGAGAGGGGATCGCCGCCGGAGATGACGACGTCGCGGATCGCCGGGGTGCGCGCGACGTAGTCGATCGCGGCGTCGATCTGGCGCTTCGCGGCGGCGCTGGTCGGGTCGGACACCTTCCGCTTGCGGGTGCAGTGCCGGCAGTACACCGGGCAGTTGTGCGTGGTGTAGAGGAGGACGCGGTCCGGGTACCGGTGGGTGATGCCCGGCACAGGCATGTCGCGCTCCTCGGCGAGCGGGTCCTCGAGATCCATCGGGAGGAGGACGCGCTCGCCCAGCGTCGGCACCGCCTGGAGGCGGATGGGGCAGCGCGGGTCGTCCCGATCCATGAGCGCCGCGTAGTACGGCGTGATGCCCATGTGGAACTCGGACGCGGTCTCGACGATGGCGCGGCGCTCGTCGGGGGACACCCGGATGACCTCCTCGAGCTGGTCGAGGCGGGTGATCCGCCGCTGCTGCTGCCAGTGCCAGTCGTTCCACTGGGCGTCGGAGACGTCGTGCCACGGGCCGCGCGGCCCCGGCGCGAACCGCGCCGCGACGCCCGTCCGCGGCGGTGCGGGCTCCCGGCCCGGCGCCCAGCCGGCAGCCGCCGGCTCATCGTGACCTGGAGGCTCCTCTTCCGGCTCGGCCCAGCTCGCGACGTCGGACATTGCTTCCCCTCGCTCCCCGGGCATCGGCCAAGCCCCGGACGGTACGAAGATTCTCTAACATTCGCACGCCCGGCTGACAGGAGGGACCGCCCGGGCGAGCCGGGACCCGCCGCGCCGGCGCGCGCTTTGACAGCGGGGGCCCGCCGCCGTTAGCTTCCGCGCCGCCCGGGCCACGCCCGGAGCCTCAGGAACCGGATGACCTGGCAGGATCTCTTCCCCGACGCGACCCCGGCGGAGTGGCGCGACTGGCGCTGGCAGCAGCGCCACGTCCTCTCGACCGAGGAGGAGCTCGGGCGCGTGGTCCGGCTCACGGACGAGGAGCGGCGCGGGCTCCGTGCTGCGCACGGCCGGTTCCGGGTCGCCGTCACCCCCTATTACGCCTCGCTCATGGATCCGGACCACGCCGCGTGCCCGATCCGCATGCAGTCCATCCCGTCTCCGGCCGAGCTCTCGCTCGCCCCCGGCGATCTGGAGGATCCGCTCGGGGAGGAGCCGCGACGGTCGGTGAAGGCCGTGGTGCACCGCTATCCCGACCGGGCGCTGTTCCTCGTCGGCGATCGCTGCGCCGTCTACTGCCGCCACTGCACGCGGCGTCGCCTCACCTTCTCCGGGACGGACGGGTTCGACAAGGGCGCGATCGAGGAAGGGCTCGCCTACGTGCGCGCCCACCCGGAGATCCGCGACGTCATCCTCTCCGGCGGAGATCCGCTCGTCCTCTCGGACGAGCGGCTCGCGGCGATCCTCGAGGGGCTCCGCGCCATCCCGCACGTGCAGCTCCTCCGCGTCGGCACGCGCGGTCCGGTCACCTGCCCGATGCGCGTCACCGACGACCTCGCGCGCACCCTGCGCCGGTTCGCGCCCCTCTTCGTCATCACGCACTTCAACCACCCGCGGGAGTGCACGCCCGAGGCGCGCGAGGCCTGCGAGCGGCTCGTCGACCACGGCGTCCCGGTCGAGAACCAGACCGTGCTCCTGCGCGGGCTCAACTCGTCCGCGCGGCTGCTCGTGGACTTGAACGAGCGGCTCCTCACCTTCCGGGTGCGCCCGTACTACCTGCACCAGGGGGACCTCGCGGCGGGGACCGGTCACCTGCGGACGCCGCTCGCCGCGGGCGTGGCCATCCTGGAGCAGATGCGCGGCCGGACGAGCGGGCTCGCCATCCCGCACCTCGCGGTGGATCTGCCCGGAGGCCTCGGAAAGGTGACGCTCTCGCCCGACTACCGCGCCGCCGCCCCCGCCGACGCCGCGCCGGGGGCGCCCGGGACGTGGCTCCGGAATCATCGCGGCGAGCGGACGTTCTACCCGGAGCCTCCGGCGCAGGATTGCTCCTGCCCGTACGAAGAGGTCTACTACGCCGCCCAGCGCTCGGCCGCGGGCGGCGCCAAGGAGCCCATTTGATCTCCCGCATCCTCGAGCAGCTCGTCCTCTTCACCACCGGTGTCATCGGCGCGATGGGGTACGGCGGCATCGTGCTGCTCATGGCCATCGAGAGCGCGTGCATCCCGCTCCCGTCCGAGATCATCATGCCGTTCGCCGGCTACCTGGTGTTCCAGGGGAAGATGACGCTCCAGGGCGCCGCGCTCGCGGGCGCCATCGGCTGCGTCGTCGGATCGATCCCCGCCTACTACCTCGGCTTGTACGGCGGGCGACCGATCATCGAGAAGTACGGCAAGTGGGTCCTCGTGTCGCACAAGGAGCTCGATCTCGCCGACCGCCTCTTCAAGCGGTACGGCCAGTGGGTCGTCTTCGCGGGCCGCCTGCTCCCGGTGATCCGCACGTTCATCGCGTTCCCCGCGGGCGTGTCGCGGATGCCGATGGGGAAGTTCATCGTCTACACGTTCGTCGGCTCGTACCCGTGGTGCCTCGGGCTCGCGTGGGTGGGCAAGTGGGCGGGCGAGGAGTGGAACACCAATCCGCGGGTGAAGGCCATCTACCACCAGTTCGAGTACGTCATCGTCGGCGCCCTGCTCGTCGGGATCGTCTGGTTCGTCTGGCACAAGGTCCGCGAGGCGCGCCGGATGCGCGCGCCCACGGGTGCGTGAGCGTGCTGCCGAGGTCCGCCCGCGCGCTCCTCCTCCTCCTCCTGGCGATCTCCGCCGCGGCGCCGGCGCGCGCCGAGGAGCGGATCAAGGTCCGGCTGGAGGGCGGCGAGGTCCAGGAGCTCCGGCTCGAGGACTACGTGGCGGGCGTCGTCGCGGGCGAGATGCCCGCGTCGTTCCCGCCGGAGGCGCTCCGGGCGCAGGCGGTCGCGGCCCGGAGCTACGCGCTCACGCGCAAGATCGAGGCCGACCGGACGGGGAAGCCCTGGCACATCGGCTCGGGCGTGCTCGCGCAGGTGTACCGCGGGCGCCACAGCCCGGCGGCGCGCGCCGCCGCCGACGCCACGGCGGGCGAGGTGCTCGTGCACGGCGTGCTGCCGGTCGAGGCCTACTTCCACGGATCGTGCGGCGGCGCGACGGAGTCGGGGCTGGCCGCCCTCGGCCGCGACCTGCCGTACCTCGCGTCCACCGCCTGCGGATCCTGCGACGGCGCCCCGGGCGCGCGCTGGGAGCGGCGCTTCTCCGGGGCCGAGCTGGGCAAGGTGGCCCGGCTGCCCGGGGCCGCCGACGCGGTGCGCGTCGTCTCCCGGACGGGCTCCGGGCGGGCCGAGCGCGTCGAGCTCGCGCGCGGCGAACGCGGGGTGGTGCTCGCGGCGGCCGATCTCCGCCAGCGGCTCGGCTGGTCGCGGCTCCCCTCGGTCGCCTTCGACGTCGCGGCGGCGGCGGACGGGTTCGTCTTCACCGGGCGCGGCCAGGGCCACGGCGCGGGGCTGTGCCAGCACGGGGCGGCGGGGATGGCGCGCGCGGGGAAGACGTACCGGGAGATCCTGGCGCACTATTACGCGGGCGCGGAGATCGTGAGGATGTATTGAAGAAGGGCCTCGGGCGTCAGGCCTCGGGCCTCAGGCTGGATCGAGTCCTTCCTGAGGCCTGAAGCCCGATGCCTGAGCCCCCCAGAGCCGCGCCGTGCACATCTCCGACTTCGACTACCACCTCCCCGAGGAGCTCATCGCCCAGGCGCCCGTGACGCCGCGGGACGCGTCGCGCCTGCTCGTCGTCCCGCCCGCGGGCGAGCTCGTTCACGCTCGGTTCACCGACCTCCCCGGCCACCTCCGGCCCGGCGACCTCCTCGTCTTCAACGACACGCGCGTCATCCCCGCGCGCCTCCTCGGGCGCAAGGCGAGCGGCGGCGCCGTGGAGCTGCTCCTCTGCGAGGCGCTGCCGGGCGAGGGCCCGGGCCCCGGCGCGACGCCGGGCCGGCGCTGGCGGGCGATGGGCCAGGCCTCCAAGCCCATCCGCGCCGGCGCGGTGCTCGCGTTCGACGGCCTCGAGGCCCGCGTGGACGCGGCGCTCGGGGAGGGGTTCTACGACGTCACCCTGGATCGCGAGGGGCCGGAGCTCCTCGCCGCGCTGGAGCGGGCAGGGCGGATCCCGCTGCCGCCGTACATCCGCCGCGAGGCGACCGAGGCGGACGCGGACCGGTACCAGACGATCTGGGCGCGCGCGCCGGGCAGCGCCGCGGCCCCGACCGCCGGGCTCCACTTCACCGAGGGGCTGCTCGCCGCGCTCGATCGCCGCGGCGTCCAGCGCACCGCGCTCACGCTCCACGTCGGGCCGGGCACGTTCCTCCCGGTGCGCGGCGGCGACCTCGAGACCCACCGGATGCACGGCGAGCGCTGGATCGTCCCGGACGCGGCCGCGGCGGCGTGGGCGGCCTGCCGCGCGCGGGGCGGCCGCGTGGTCGCGGTCGGCACGACGACCGTGCGGACCCTGGAGAGCGCGTTCCAGGCGGGCGCGGTCCAGGCCGGCGCGGGCCGGACCGAGCTCTTCATCCGCCCCGGCCACCTCTTCCAGGCGGTCGACGCGATCGTCACGAACTTCCACCTCCCCCGGTCCACGCTGCTGGTGCTCGCCTGCGCGTTCGGGGGCACGGAGCGGGTGCTCGCGGCGTACCGCGACGCCGTGGCGCAGCGGTACCGCTTCTTCAGCTACGGCGATGCCATGCTGCTGCTGCGGCGGTAAGGAAGGGTTTCGGCGACGCGGAGCGGCGTGTCCCGCAATTCGGTGACAGCGCGAGCCGTGTCTGCGTTAACATCGCGAAGCAAGAAAGGTCCCTGGGTGCAGAGCGTTTCCGTCAACCTGGAAGCGGCGCAGTTCCTCGCCGGATGGCGGCCGGAGAACGGGTTCCTGTTCCTGCCCGCGCTCTCCGACACGCGCGTCGGCGAGGAGGTCGCGGTGCGCGTCGGCATCTACGGTCAGTCGATCCGCGCGACGCTCTTCGGCCGCGTGGCGCTGGTGCGGCGCGTGGGGCGGCCCGCGCTGCCGCCGGGCGTCGAGATCGCGCTCGATCGGACCAGCCTCGCCGCCGCGGGGTTCCTCGCGCTCGCCGCCCGCGGAGAGGCCGTGACGTTCCGCGAGCGCGCGCCGCGCTTCTCCGTCGAGCGGACCCTCACGGTCGTCCACGGCACCGCGTCGCTCGAGACGACCACGCTCAACGTCTCCGAGGGCGGCTGCTCGTTGCGGTGGCCGGGCCAGCTTCCGCTCGTCGGCGACGTCGTCCAGGTCCGGATCGGCCGCGGCGTGTTCGCCCCGGTGGCGCGGGGCGTGGTGTGCTGGAACCAGCCGGGCGGGACGGTGGAGCGGAGCGTCGGGATCCGGGTGCTCCCCGAGGGCCGCGCCGGGCGCGCCTGGCGGAGCCTGGTGGCGGAGGTCGCGAAGTCCGGGGCGCGCGCCGCGTGACCCCCGTGAACGAGCCCGCGCCCGAGCCCGAGCCCGGGCAGGCTTGACACCTCCCCTGTCTGGCGCGAAACCCACGCGGTGATCCGCTTCCAGCTCCTCGCCGAGGACGGCGCCGCCCGCCGTGGCCGGCTCGAGACGCCCCACGGGACCATCGAGACCCCGGTGTTCATGCCGGTCGGCACCGCCGCGGCGGTGAAGACGCTCGAGCCGCGCGACCTCGAGCGGCTCGGCGCCGGGATCATCCTCTCCAACACGTACCACCTGTACCTGCGGCCCGGGCACGAGCGGGTCGAGCGGCTCGGCGGTCTGCACCGGTTCATGGCGTGGAGCGGCGCCGTGCTGACCGACTCGGGCGGCTTCCAGGTCTTCAGCCTCGGCCAGGGCGGAGACCGGAGCGGGCCGGGGCTCGTCGAGATCGCCGAGGAGGGGGTGACGTTCCGGAGCCACCTCGACGGCGCCCGCCACTTCCTCTCGCCCGAGCGCGCGATCCAGGTCGAGGAGGCGCTCGGGGCCGACGTCATCATGGCGTTCGACGAGTGCCCGCCTTCGCTCGCCGACCGCGGCTACCACGAGCTGTCGCTCGCCCGGACGCAGCGGTGGCTGGTGCGGTGCCGGGACGAGTGGCGGCGGATCGAGGACGCCCGCGCGGCCGGGCACCCCCGGAGCCTGTTCGGCATCGCGCAGGGCGGGCTCTTCCCGGACCTGCGCGCCCGGGCGATCGAGGAGGCGGCGGCGCTGGATCTGCCCGGCTACGCGCTAGGAGGCTACGCGGTCGGGGAGGCGCCCGCGCAGATGTGGGAGGGGGTGGCGCGCGACGCACCCCGGATGCCGCGCGAGAAGCCGCGCTACCTCATGGGCGTCGGCACGCCCGAGGACCTGCTCGCGGGCATCGCCGCGGGGATCGACATGTTCGACTGCGTCCTCCCCACGCGCACCGCCCGCAACGGCCTCCTCTTCACGAGCCGGGGCAAGCTGACCATCCGCAACGCGCAGTACGCCGACGACGACGGCCCGGCCGATCCCGCCTGCGACTGCTACGCGTGCCGGACGTTCTCGCGCGCCTACCTCCGCCACCTGTTCAAGGCCGGCGAGATCCTGGCGCTTCGCGCCAACACCCTGCACAACCTGCACTTCTACCTCGGGCTCATGCGCGACGCCCGGGCCGCCATCGAGGCCCGCCGTTTCGAGGCTTTCCGGGCCGAGCGGCTCGCGGCGTGGCGGGAGTCGGGCCAGTAGGCGGGCGGGCGCCCGGCCACAAAGCAGTTGCGGGGCCCGCCGAAATCACGCTAGAACACAGCGCTTTTTCCGACCAGCCACGCGGAGTCGCGGAGCCTGTCCATGCAATCGATCTTGCAGGGTTTCCTCTCGCAGACGGGTGACGGCGCCCAGCCCCAGGGCGGCGGCGGGTCGACGATGCTCGTGATGATCGCGGTGATGTTCGCGATCTTCTACCTCATCGTCTTCCGCCCGCAGCAGAAGGAGCGCAAGCGGCAGGCCGAGTGGCTGGCCAGCATCAAAAAGGGCGACGAGGTTGTTACACAGAGCGGCATCATCGGAACTGTCGCGCTGGTCGAGGACCGGTCCGTCACGCTGGACGTGGGTGGCGGCAACAAGATCCGGGTCCTCAAGTCCACCGTTGTGAGCGCCTGGAAGCAGTCGGAGCCGGCCGCGCCGGCCAAGGCGGAGGCGAGGAAGTAGATGGAACGGTCCTGGTACTGGCGGTTCGGCCTGGTCGTCGCCGGCACGCTCTTGTGCATCTACCAGCTCATCCCGAGCTGGTACTACTTCAAGCTGCCGCCGGAGCAGCGGAACAAGGCCGAGGTCTTCGACAAGACGGTCCCGCGGTGGGCGCCCAGGCCGGACACCCGGCTCAACCTGGGCCTCGACCTGCAGGGCGGCATCCTGCTCGACATGGGCGTCAACGTGGACAAGGCCGTGCAGGCCAAGGTCACGCGGCGCGCCGACGCGATCGCCGAGCGGCTGAACGGCGAGAACGTGCCCTTCGAGTCCGCCGGCACGACCCCGGACAACCGGCGCGTCTTCGTGAAGACCGCGGACCCGGGCAAGGTCCAGGACGAGGTCCTCTCCTTCTTCGGCAGCGAGATGACGGCGTCCCGCGTCGAGGGCGGCGTCCAGTTCGCGTTCAAGGAGCAGGTCCTCGACGACTTCCGCACCGGCGCGGTCGAGCAGGCGGAGAAGGTCATCCGCAACCGCATCGACAAGTGGGGCGTCACCGAGCCCGACATCAAGCGCAAGTCCAACAGCCAGATCCAGATCCAGCTCCCCGGCGCCGAGGATCCGGAGAAGGCCAAGGACCTGCTCGGCCGGACGGCGCAGCTCGAGTTCAAGATCGTCGACGACGAGAGCACCGCGCTCGACAAGGCCAAGACGATGTTCCCCGCGTGCAGGGTCAACATCGACCGGCAGGCGGAGCCACCCATCCCGGACGGCGGGTGCTTCCTCGAGGACGGGAGCGGCCAGGCGACCGTCGTCGCCAAGACCCGCGATCAGCTCGACAAGATCGTGAAGGAGCAGCTCCAGCCCCTCATCGATCCCGCGAAGAACGCCCTGCTCACCGGCACCGAGACGGTGACGCGCTCCTCGGACCGCTACCAGTACGAGCGGACCTACGTGCTGCGCGCGAAGACCGAGCTCACCGGCGACTACCTCGCCAACGCCGACGTCGGCCTGGACAGCGACCCGATGCGCCAGGGTGAGCCCATCGTCCGGTTCGAGATGTCCCCCGAGGGCTCCAAGCTCATGGGGAAGCTCACCCAGGAGAACATCAAGAAGCGGATGGCGATCGTCCTCGACGAGCGCGTCGAGAGCGCCCCCGTGATCCAGAGCCAGATCACCTCGAACGGCCAGATCACGCTCGGCTCGGGCCGCGATCCGCAGGCGCAGCGGGAGGAGGCGCAGATGATCTCCCTCGTCCTCCGCTCCGGCGCGCTCCCCGCCCCGGTGACCATCGGCGCCGAGTCCACGGTCGGCGCGACCCTCGGGCCGGAGCTGATCGAGAAGGGCACCAAGGCGGCGCTGCTCGGCCTGCTCATGGTGCTCATCTTCATGGTCGTCTACTACCGCGTGAGCGGCCTGATCGCGGACGTCGCCCTGGTGCTGAACGGCCTCCTGGTGCTGGCGGCGATGGCCGCCATCCAGACGACGCTCACGCTCCCGGGCATCGCCGGCTTCGTCCTCACGCTCGGCATGGCGGTCGACGCCAACGTGCTCATCAACGAGCGCATCCGAGAGGAGCTGCGCGCGGGCAGGAGCACCAAGATCGCGGTGCAGCAGGGCTACGCCCGGGTCTTCTGGACCATCATCGACTCCCACGTCACCACGCTCGTCGCCGGCTTCATGTTGATGGAGTTCGGCACGGGTCCGATCCGCGGCTTCGCCGTCACCCTGATCATCGGCCTGGTCGCCTCGCTCATCACCTCCATCTTCGTCACCAGGGTCCTGATGGAGTACTTCACGCGCCACGACACGGCGAAGCTGAGCGTCTGAGATGCAATTCAAGACCTTCGACATCGTCCCCCACGGCACGAAGATCGACTTCGTCGGGAAGCGCCGCATCGCGGTGGCGCTCTCCCTCCTCGCCAACCTGGCGGTCATCGTCTGGGCGCTGCCCTGGGTCCACGGCCTGAACTACGGCGTGGACTTCGCGGGCGGCACCGAGATGGAGGTGAAGTTCGGCACCTCCGTCGACCCCGGCCGGATCCGCGGCGCGATCGAGGAGCTCAACGTCGACGCCTCGGTCCAGGCCTACGGCCCGGCGTCCGAGAACAGCTACCTCATCCGCGTCGAGCGGTTCTCGCTGCTCACGCAGGAGAAGGCGGACGCGGCGGCGGCGGCCGTGAAGCAGAAGTTTCCCGACGTCCGCCACTCGTTCAACCCCGAGCTGGGCGACCAGGTCGACTTCGAGTTCAAGCAGGTCCAGGACGTCGAGGCGACCAAGGCCGCGATCCGCGAGGCCCTCGCCGGGACCGACGTCCGGGTCCGTGAGGTCCGGGAGGCCGGCCAGGGCCTCCAGGCCGGCTCCACCGCCTTCACCGTCATCACCGAGGGGATCCAGGACCAGGTGAGGGGCGCGCTGGAGACGAAGCTCCAGGCGAACAAGCCCGAGGTCCGGCGCGTCGAGTACGTCGGCCCGGCGGTCGGCCGCGAGCTCCGGACCCAGGGCTTCAAGGCCATCCTCTTCGCGATGGCCCTCATCGTCGCCTACATCGGCCTCCGGTTCGACTTCCGGTTCAGCCCCGGCGTCATCATCGCCATGCTGCACGACGCGGTGATCACGCTCGGCTACTACGCGTTCACCGGCCGGGAGTTCAACCTCACCTCGATCGCCGTGATCCTCACGATCGTCGGCTACTCGGTGAACGACACCGTCGTCATCTACGACCGCATCCGAGAGAACCAGGCCAAGCTCAAGGGGCGGAGCCTGAGCGAGATCGTGAACGTCTCGATCAACGAGACGCTGGGTCGAACGTTCCTCACCTCGTTCGCGACCGCGCTCTCGCTCGTCGGCCTCCTCGTGCTCGGCGTCGGCACGATCTGGGACTTCGCGATGGCGATGATGGTCGGCCTCGTCTCCGGCACCTACTCGACCTGGTTCATCGCCGCGCCGATGACCATCTGGTTCGAGGACCGGCTGGCCCGCAAGAAGGCGCGCGCCGCCGGCCGGCACCAGCAGCAGGCGCAGCCCGCGCCGGCGCGGACCGCCGCCAAGTAGCGAACGCTTCGAGCAGCTCCCGCGGGCGCCGGGCTCTCCCGGCGCCCGCGTCGCGTCTCAGCGGGACGGCGCGCGCGCCGTCGTCCTCTCGCGCGCGTAGAGCCGCAGCTCGTTCCGCCCGATCCTCTTCCACGTGAGCAGGCGCCCGTCGGGCGAGAGGTAGAGCGCCCCGGGCTCCTCGACGAGCGGGAACCGCTCCTCCGTCCAGCCGGCCTCGCCGCGGGTGGAGCGGAAGACGCGCAGGCGCTCCCGGCCGTCCTCCTCCACGAAGGCGGCCAGGACCCCGTCGCCGGCCGCCGTGTATCGCAGCGCCGCGGTCGCGACGCCGCCGGCGACGCGGAACCGTCGCCCGGCGATCGGGCTCTCCGCGAAGCTCCACGTCGCGCCGCCGTCGTGCGTCACCCAGATCCGGCCGGCGGTGTCCAGCACGCGCCCGACGACGGCCTTCGGGGCGCGCTGGGCGACCATCGCGGCGGGCGCCTCGCCCGGGCGGGGCGGCGCCAGCGACAGCGAGACCGCGGCGACGCCCTCCGCCCAGCCCGGCAGGGGGAGCGACGTCCACCGGAGCCCGCCGTCCTCCGTCAGGCCGAGACGCGCGCGGGCGGCGATGAGGCCGCGGTTCTCGTCGGCGAACGAGAGGAAGACGGCCGGCTCCGGATCGCCCCCGCCGAAGTTCCCGCCCTGGTACCACGTCCGCCCGTAGCTGAACGACCGGCCCACCGTGAGCACGCCTGCGTGCCACGCGAACCCGTCCGGCAAGACCTCGAGGGCGTGCCGGGCGGAGTCCGCCGCGGCGCCGTCGAGCCAGGTCCGGCCTCCGTCGAGCGTGTAGCGCGCCCACGGGCCGCCGAGCCGGACGCCGACGCGCTCGTCCACGAAGGCGGCGAGCGTGGTCGGCTCCTCGAGGGGCAGGAGCGCGAGAAGCCTCCAGCCGGGCGCCCCGAGCGCGCCCGCCGGAAGGGCGAGGAGGAGCGCCACGGCGACGCGCCGGCGTGCGGAAGACGTCACGTACCTCGTGTAGCGCGGACGCGGTGCACGTACACGCGGAGCTCGTTCCGCTCGAGCGAACGTGCGGCGCGCGACGAGGCGCCACCCAGGCTCGGCGGTGGCCGCGGGCCCCGCGTCCCCCCCGTGAACGAGCCCGCGCCCGAGCCCGAGGATCAGGAGGCGTCCTGCGCCCGCGTCAGCTCCCTCTCGCCCCAGCGAGACCGCGTCGCCGTGTCAGGGGGGCATGCTACCGAGCGCTCGTGGACGGCGCGAGCGGGAAGCGTTGGGTCGAGGCGCGGGGGGGGCCGGAGTGCGAGGCCGCAGCCGCCCGGCTGGCAGAAGCCCTCCGGCTCCACCCGCTCGCCGCGCGCGTGCTCGCGGCCCGCGGTCACGTCGATCCCGTCACCGCGGCCCGGTTCCTCGAGGCGCCGCTCGCGGACCTGCCCGACCCCTTCACGATGAAGGGGATGGACGCCGCCGTGGCCCGGATCGCGCGGGCGCTGGACGCCGGCGAGCGGATCGCCTGCTACGGCGACTACGACGTGGACGGCGTCACCTCGACCTCGTTGCTCGCCGGCTTCCTTCGCAGCGCCGGCGGCGACGTCGTCACGTACGTGCCCCACCGCCTCGTCGAGGGGTACGGGCTCAACCGCGATGCGGTCGCCCGGCTCGCGGCGCAGGGGGTGAAGCTGCTCGTGACGCTCGACTGCGGGATCACGAGCGTCGAGGAGGTCCGGGCGGCGGCGACGCTCCGCGTGGACGCGGTGGTCGTGGACCACCACACTGTCCCGGTGGAGTTGCCGGCCGCGTCGGCCATCCTCAACCCGCACCAGCCCGGCTGCGCCTATCCGAGCAAGGACCTCGCGGCCGTCGGCGTGACGTTCGCCCTCGTGATGGCGCTGCGCCGGCGGCTGCGCGAGGCGGGCCGGTTCGGCCCGCGACGGCCCGAGCCGAACCTGAAGGACGCGCTGGACCTCGTCGCCCTGGGGACGATCGCGGACGTCGTGCCGCTCGTCGCGGCGAACCGGACCCTCGTCCGCTGGGGGCTCGAGGTGCTCGCGAAGAGCCGGCGCCCCGGCGTGCGCGCTTTGAAGCGCGTGGCCGGCATCGCCGACGGCCAGCCGGTCACCGCGGGTCAGGTCGGCTTCCGGCTCGCGCCGCGGATCAACGCCGCCGGCCGGCTCGACGACGCCGGGCGCGGCGTGCGCCTCATGCTCGCCGACGACGAGGAGACCGCGCGCGCGCTCGCCGAGGAGCTCGATCGCGAGAACCAGGCGCGACAGGAGATCGAGCGGCGCATCCTCGAGGAGGCGACCGAGGACGCGGCGGCCCGGGTCGCCGCGGGTGCGCGCGGGCTCGTGCTCGCGCGCGACGGGTGGCACGCCGGCGTGGTCGGCATCGTCGCCTCGCGCATCGTCGAGCGGTTCCACCGGCCCGCCGTGCTGATCGCGCTCGAGGGGGACGGCGGGAAGGGGAGCGGGCGCTCGATCGAGAGCTTCCACCTCTACGACGCGCTCGCCGCCTGCGCCCCGCACCTGGCCCGGTTCGGGGGCCACAAGCACGCCGCCGGGGTGACGGTGGAGCGGGGGGCGGTCGAGGGGTTCCGGGCGGCGTTCGAGGCCCATGCGGCGGCGCGCCTCTCCGAGGCGGACCTCCAGCCGCGCTGCCGGATCGACGGCTGGATCGACGACGCCGAGCTCACGGATCGCGCCGCAGCGGACCTCGAGCGGCTCGCGCCGTTCGGTGCGGGGCACCCGGAGCCGGTGTTCGCGCTCCGCCGGGCTCCGGCCCGGGGCCGGACGGTGGGCGCAGCCGGGGTGCACCTCAAGCTCGCGCTCGGCGCGCGCGGCCTCGACGCGATCGGGTTCGGCATGGGCGACCGCGCCGGCCTGTGCGCGGAAGGGCCGGTGGACGCCGCGTTCTCGGTGGGGTTCGACGAGTGGGACGGGACCCGGCGGCTGCAGCTCAAGCTGCGGGACGTTCGTCCCGCGGATCGCGGCCGCGCACCGTGAGCCCGTCCTAGACCATCCCCCAGGGCTCCTTGCGGCGCCCGAAGAGCGCCCCCAGGCGCGCCAGCTCGGCCGCCCGCATCCGCTCGGCCTGGCCCTCGAACCGCTCCCTGCAGGAGTGCGAGCAGAAGAAGTACCGGCGGGACTTGTACTCTTGGCTCTCGGACGTGATCTCCGCCACGGCCCGCCCGCACACCGGATCGATCGAGGTTCCGTTCCGCACGTTCGACTCCTCCCGCGCGCCCGATCTGCAACCGCGAGGCCAGGACGGCGCGCTGGAATCCGCGCGGATCCGCGAGCCTCCGGCGGCGGAGCTGCAATTGTTTCCGGTCCGCACGGAAAATCGGCCAGGCGCCGCCGGCCAGGGGCGTGCCGCGGGCACCGGCCGCGGGGAGCGCCGCGAGGAGCCGAGCACTCCCTTGACGGTCCAGGTTCCGCAGTGTTAGCTCCACCGTTCCCCCTGCAGGAGGGCGCTCTCCCGTGGCGCGTTTCATCACAGAGCTGAAGCGGACCCATTCGTGCGGTGAGCTCACCAAGGCCGACATCGGCAAGGACGTCGTGCTGTTCGGCTGGGTCAACAACCGCCGCGACCACGGCGGGGCCGTCTTCATCGATCTCCGGGATCGCGAGGGGCTGACCCAGGTGGTCTTCGAGGCGGACGTCCGGCCCGAGGTCCACGAGCTCGCGGGCGATCTGCGGCTCGAGTTCTGCGTCGGCATCCGCGGGACCGTCGTCTCGCGCGGCGGCAACGCCAACCCGAAGCTCCGGACGGGCGAGATCGAGGTCCACGCGACCGAGCTCACGATCTTCAACCGGTCCGAGCCGACGCCGTTCCCGATCGAGGACAAGGTCGAGACGAGCGAGGAGAAGCGGCTCCAGTTCCGCTACCTCGACCTGCGCCGGGCGCCGCTGCAGAAGACGCTGATGACGCGCGCGCGGGTGAACCACCTCACCCGCAACTACTTCTCCGAGCGCGGGTTCCTCGAGCTCGAGACGCCGTTCATGGTCAAGTACACGCCGGGCGGGGCGCGCAACTTCCTCGTCCCCTCGCGCCTCAACCCGGGCAAGTTCTACGCGCTCGCGGAGAGCCCGCAGCTCTTCAAGCAGCTCTACATGATGTCGGGCTTCGACCGGTACTTCCAGATCGTCCGCTGCTTCCGCGACGAGGACCTCCGGCTCGACCGGCAGCCCGAGTTCACGCAGATCGACGTGGAAATGTCGTTCGTCGAGCAGAACGACGTCTTCGACGTGATCGAGGGGCTCGTCTGCAAGCTCTGGAAGGAGATCCTCGGGGTCGAGCTCCCGCGCCCCTTCCAGCGGATGCCGTACGCGGAGTCGATGGCGAAGTACGGCAACGACAAGCCCGACCTGCGCTTCGACATGCCGCACGTGGTCCTCACCGACATCGTGAAGGCGCACGGCGGCGGCGGCGTGCCGCTCATGCACGAGGCCGTCCAGGCCAAGGGGATCGTGAAGGCGATCCGGGTGCCGGCGAGCGCCGGCTTCTCGCGCACCGACATCGAGAAGCTCGAGGAGTACGTGAAGGGCATGGGCGCGAAGGGGCTCGCCCGCGCCAAGATCGCGGAGAACGGCGAGTGGACCCAGTCGCCGCTCGCGAAGAACATCACCCCCGAGATGCGCGCCGCCATCAACGCGGCCTGCGGCGCCCAGCCCGGCGACCTGCTCCTGTTCCAGTTCGGGAAGGAGAACATGGTCCACACCGTCATGGCGAACCTCCGGGTTCACCTGGCGAAGAAGATGGGCCTCATCCCCGAGTACGGGTCCGGCGGGAGCTGGCGGTACCTCTGGGTCGTCGATCCGCCGCTCTTCGAGTACGACGAGGAGTCGAAGACCTGGGCGGCGGCGCACCACGCGTTCACCCGGCCGCACGACGAGGACCTGCCGTACCTCGAGACCGACCCGGGCCGCGTGAACTGCTACCGCTACGACCTCGTGCTCAACGGGTTCGAGCTCGGCGGCGGCTCCATCCGGCTCCACGATCCGGCCGTGCAGGCGCGTGTGTTCAAGGCGATGGGCATCTCGGACGAGGAGGCGCGGGTCAAGTTCGGCTTCCTGCTGGACGCGCTCAAGATGGGCGCGCCGCCGCACGGCGGGATCGCCCTCGGCATGGACCGCACGGTGATGCTCCTCACCGGCGCCGAGTCCCTGCGCGACGTGGTGGCCTGGCCCAAGACGCAGAAGGGCACGGATCTCATGACCGGCGCCCCGGGCGACGTGGACCTGAAGCAGCTCCGCGAGGTCTACGTGAAGAGCACCTTCGAGCCGCAGAAGTAGGCGAGCGGCCGGGCGCGCGGCCGCGCCCCGGCCGCGCCCCTCCGCACACCTCGCCGCGACGCGACAACGTGCCCGCCCCCTCGGGGACGCGGGCGGGGGCGTCTTTTGCTAATTTCCGCGCCGTCACCGGACCCCAAGGAGCCCACCGTGGCCACGACGTTCCCCCCGTATCTCAGCGCCGAAGAGGCCGCCTCGCTCATCCAGCACGAGGACACGATCGGCTTCTCCGGGTTCACGCCGGCCGGGAGCCCGAAGGCCATCCCCGCGGCGCTCGCCAAGCGGGCCACCGCGGAGCACGCCGCGGGCCGGCCGTTCCAGATCGGCGTCCTCACCGGCGCCTCCACCGGCGCCTCGCTCGACGGCGCGCTCGCGAAGGCGGAGGCGATCCGGTTCCGCACGCCGTACCAGTCGGACGCGACGCTGCGGAAGCAGATCAACGACGGCAAGGTGCGGTTCGTGGACATGCACCTGTCGCTCCTGCCGCAGCAGGTCCGGTACGGCTTCCTCGGCAAGGTGAACTGGGCGGTGATCGAGGCGTGCGACATCACCCGCTCCGGCGGCATCGTCCTCACGAGCGGCGTCGGCGCCTCGCCGACGTACGCGCAGGTCGCGGACAAGATCCTGATCGAGCTGAACGAGTGGCACTCGCCGAACCTCCTCGGCATGCACGACCTCTTCCAGCCGGCGGACCCGCCCGCGCGCCAGGAGATCCCGATCTACGACCCGTCGGACCGCATCGGCTCGCCGGTGCTCGTCATCGACCGGCGCAAGATCGTCGGCGTCGTCCGGTCCAACGTGGCCGACGAGACGAGCCCCTTCTCCGAGCCGACCGAGGAGACGCGCCAGATCGGCCAGAACGTCGCCCAGTTCCTGGTCGACGAGATGCGCGCGGGGCGGATCCCGCGCTCCTTCCTGCCGCTCCAGTCGGGCGTCGGCGACATCGCCAACTCGGTGCTCGGCGCGATCGGCAGCCACCCCGAGATCCCGCCGTTCCAGATGTACACCGAGGTGCTGCAGGACTCGGTCATCGGCCTCATCGAGCAGGGGCGCTGCAGCTTCGCCTCCACCTGCTCGCTCACGCTCTCGCCCCCCGCGATGAAGCGCGTCGTCGACGACCTCGGCAAGTTCAGCGATCACATCCTGCTGCGGCCCCAGGAGATCACCAACCACCCCGAGATCGTCCGCCGCCTCGGCATCGTCTCGATGAACACCGCGATCGAGTTCGACCTCACCGGCAACGTGAACTCCACGCACGTCCTCGGGCGGCAGATGATGAACGGCATCGGCGGCTCGGGCGACTTCACCCGGAACGCCTACCTGTCGATCTTCTCCTGCCCGTCGACCGCGAAGGGCGGCAAGATCTCGACGATCGTCCCGCTCGTCGCGCACATGGACCACAGCGAGCACTCCGTGTGCGTCGTCGCCACGGAGCAGGGCGTCGCCGACCTGCGCGGGAAGGACCCGCACGATCGCGCCCACCTCATCATCGAGAAGTGCGCGCACCCCGACTACAAGCCGATCCTGCGCGAGTACCTGCGGCTCGTGGAGCAGGGGCGCGCGCCGCAGTCGCTGCCGCACTCGTTCTCGATGCACCAGGCGTTCGTGACCGCCGGTGACATGCGGAAGGTGGACTGGGGCACGAAGTAGCCGGGCGTGTGGGGAGCTGCGGCCCCGGGCGCCCCGGACCCTGGGGCGCTCCGGCCGCGCGCCCGCCCGGACGCGGACCCGGCAATTCCGGCAGGATGGGCGGCGCCGGACCCGGCGCGGACCTTGCTCGTGTCCAGGACGGGCGCCGCCGGCCTCGCGGGCGCCCCGGAGCCCACATGACCGACGTCAGCTCCCAGATCGCCGTCGCCCAGGTCCAGCTCGTGCAGCGCCAGGACCGCCTCGAGGGCCAGCAGGCGCTGCAGCTCATCGACGGCGCCGCGGGCGCCGCGCAGAGCCTGTCGTCGAGCCCGCCGGTGCAGCCGGTCCAGGTGACCCCGAGGGCCGGCTCCACCGTCGAGGTCGTGGCCTAGGCACGGGGGCTGTGCCCCGCGGGCCGCGGCGTCCGATCCACACTGGACCTCCTCACCGCTGCTCGACCAGGCCGAGGCGGCCGCCGCACGCCGCCATGGCCGCGGCGAGCGGGGCGGGATCGCTGGTCAGGAAGACGCCCGGGCTGGCGCGTCCCACCTCGCGGAGCAGCGCCGTCGGCCCGAGCACGCAGGCGCCGGCGGGCGGCGTGGGCGTCGCCACCGACGAGGGCGCCCCGTCCTGCTCCACGAGCGCCGAGAGCGCGTCGAGGAAGCCGTCGGGCGGCGCGGCCACGGGGTGGAAGAGGACCGTCACGGGGCGGGTGGCGGCGTGCAGGCCGCCGCGGAGCGCCTCCTCGAGGCCACCGGGGGCGCTCCCCGGGACCACCCGGGCCGCGTGCCGCTGGTCGCGGGCGAAGAGCGCCGCGTACTCCGTGGTCCCGTCGTCCGAGCCGCCGTCGGCGATGATGATCTCGTCCTCCGGACCGAGGTTGCGCGACAGCGCCTCGAGGCAGGGCGCGACGGTGCCGACGGCGTTCCGCACCGGCACGACGACGGAGAGGGCGGGGCGGCCCGTGCGAGGCGCCGGCGCGTTCCGGCCGCGCAGCCCGGCCTGGTCGAGGAGCGGCACCTTCCCCAGCCAGGTGCGCGTGAGCCACGCGGCGTCCGCCTCGGCGATCCGGTCGCTTCCCCCGTGGTGGATCGCGGCGCTCGCGCGCGCCACCACCACACGGCCGCCCGCCGCCGCGAGCCGCAGGCACAGATCGACGGCGCTCGCGTCGGCGCCGTGGGCCTCGTCGAAGCCGCGGACGGCGCGGAAGTGGTCCGCGCGCACCAGCATCGCCGCGCTCGGGACCGCCGGGACCTCCAGCACGTCCGACGTCGGCACGGCCGGCGCGCCGGCGCCGTGGGCGATCGGGGTGAGCGGGTACGGCGACGCGTAGGCGAAGGCGACCCCATCCGCCTCGACCCGGCCGCCCGGCGTGACGAGCCGGCTGCCCGCCACGGCCACCCGCGCGTCGGCCTCGACGAGCTCCACGAGCCGAGCGAGCCAGCCCGGCTGCGGCACGGCGGCGGCGTGGAGGAAGGCGAGGTGGCGTCCGCGGGCCACGCCCGCGCCGGCGTTCGCCGCGCGGGCGAACCCGCCCCTGCCCTCGGCGCGGAGCGTGGTGAGCCCCTCGAGCCGCGGCAGCGCCAGGCGCGTCTCGTCGGTGGTGCCGTCGTCGACGCAGATCACCTCGTGCGCGACGCCCGCCGCGGCCGCGCGGAGCGCGGACAGGCACCGGAACGTCTCCTCCCAGGGACCCTGCGCGATCACCACCACCGAGACCGTCGGGCCGTGCGGCGCGGCCGGCGCGGCCGGCTGGTCGGCGGCCGCGGGCGGGGACGCGGGCGGGGACGCGGCGGCGCCGGGCGCGGCGGGGAGGGGGACGTACAGCCCCTTCCGGTCGAAGCGCCGGAGCGCCTCCTCGAGCCCCGACACGTCGCCGTACGCCGCGTCTCCCAGGCCGTACTTCTCGGCGAACCGCCGCCAGTTCTGCTGCAAGAGCCTGGTGTGCCGCTCGAGCTTGGGGCCGGCGTAGGCGTCGTGGCGGACGAAGACGTCCAGCGCGATCCGGTTCTCGAACCCGGCCAGCGCCGCCCGCAGCGTCAGGTCGTCGTCTTCGAACCCCCAGGGCGAGAACCGCTCGTCGAAGCCGCCGATCTCCTGGATCACCTCGCGCTTCACGAGGAGGCAGAACGACGCCATGGTGAGGGCCCGCTTCGAGGTCCGGTCGTGCGCCCGCGCGCGGCGCTCCGCGAACTCCGCCAGCGCGGCGGGGTCCATCGGCCCGTCGTAGTCGACGGTCTGGCCGTGCGAGGCGCGGTCGGCGCAGGCGCCGACGCACCCGGCCGCCGGCCTCGCCGCGGCGTGGAACAGCAGCCGCCGCAGCCAGCCCGGGGTGACGACCACGTCGTTGTCCAGGAAGGCGACGAACGCGCCGCGCGCCACCGCGAGCGCCTGGTTGCGCGCGGCGGGCGCGCCCAGGTTCGCCGCGTTCCGGATGAGCCGGATGTCGGGCTGCGCGGCGAGCCACTCGGCGCTCCCGTCCGTCGAGCCGTTGTCCACGAAGAGCAGCTCCGTGGGGTGATCCGGATCGGCCGTGCGCCGGAGCGACTCGAGGCAGGCGCGGGTCTTCTCGAGCGCGTCGTGCGAGCAGACGACGATCGAGGTGAGCGCTCCGGCGGGCGGGTCGGTGACGGCGAGGGCCGCCGGGTCGGATCCCGTCAGCTCGGTGAGGATCCCCCGCGTGACGGGCACGATCGCCACCACCCGGACCTGGCTCCGGAGCCGGTCCAGCTCGTCCCGCGACACGGCGCGGTCGCGCGCGCCGTCGGCCCACCGGCGCATCTCCTCGAGGAACCGCTCGACGTGCGGCAGCCCGTCCGAACAGGTGGTGTGCGCCATGCGCAGGTAGAGCTGGATCGGCACGCCCGGGCGCTGCCAGAGGATGCGCATGTCACGGTGCTTGCGCCACATCTTGGCGACGTTCACGCCCAGCTTGAAGGCGCGGCGGAAGTAGTCGTCCACGGTGAGCGGGTGCTCGTGCTCGCAGACGGCGTCGGCCCGGTGGAGCACGCGAACCCCGCGCTGCTGGAGCCGGTAGCCGAGCTCGACGTCCTCCACGATCGCGTCGCGGAAGGTCCGGGCGTCGAACCCGCCGACCTCCTCGAGGAGCGAGCGCCGGAGGCTGATGTTGCAGGTCCAGAAGAACGTCCAGTCGTGGAGCGCGCCGTCCCGGAGCCCGGGCTCGTCGAAGAGCAGGTTCGACCCGGCGAGCAAGCGGGTGAACGGCTCGCGGAGCGACCGCGCGGTGAACGGGAACGAGCCCATCACCGCGACGCGGTCCCCGGCGGCCGCGTGCGCCGCCAGGTGTACCTCGAGGAGGTCCGGCCGCGGGATCGCGTCGTCGTTCAGGATGAGCACGAGCTCGGCGCGGGCATGGCGGATCGCGCGGTTGCGCGCCGACGCCGGGCCTGCGTTCTCCTGCCGGAGGAGCTGCAGCGGGAACGGGAACGCCGCGGGATCGATGGCGATGGGCGTGGGCGACCCGTCGTCCACCACGACCACCTCGAACGCGCTCGGGGGCAGCGTTTGGCGCGAGAGGTGGCCGAGCAGGGCGGCGATCCGGTCGGGCCGGCCGTACGTGGGGACGATCACGCTGAGCCGAGGCGGGACGCGCGCCTCCCCCTTCGGGAAGGAGTAGCGCGCCGCGACCGTCTCCTCCCGCCAGCGCGCGAGGGAGTCGCGGCGCGCGTAGGTCAGGGTCCCGCGGTCCGGCTCGCTGGCCCGGGAGGCGAAGAGGACGTGGTGCGCGCCCAGGAGGTCGTCGATCGCGCGGCGGTCCGCCTCGCTGTGGTACTCGAGGTGGACGACGTCGATCTCGTGGAGGGTCGGGCCGAGCGCCCGCAGGATGGGGAGCTCCATGCCCTCGGTGTCCACCTTGAGCACCGAGATCCGTTCGACGCCGAGCTCGCGCAGCACGCTCGCCATCGCGCGGACCTGCACCCGGACGCCCTCCGCCGCGTTCTCCTCGTTGGGCAGGAGCGAGGCCTGCATGCTGCTGTGCCGGCCGGCGAAGAGCATGGCCTCGCCGTCCTCGGCGCCGATCGCGAGCGGGTGGATCTCGAGGCGGTCCTCGTTCGCGGCGTTCCGCGCGAGGAGCTCGAACGACGCGGGGTTCGGCTCGAAGGCGACGATCCGCGCCTGCGGGTAGGCGTGCCGGAAGTACAGCGCGGCCGACCCGACGTGCGCCCCGACGTCGACGATGGTCCCGGGGCGGAACGCGTCCGGGAAGACGCACGGGTACTCCTCGCCGTGCAGCGTCCGCCGGACGTGCTCGGCGAGACCGGGGTCGTCGGGGAAGACGACCGGCTTGCCGCGCAGATCCTGGATCGTCGAGATTCGGTTCACGGGGACCTCGCTCGGGCGGGCGCGGCTGTGGAGCGCCGGCCGGTTGGCGCAGAAGGCTGCTCGCGCCACGCTCTGCACGGGCCGCGCCACGGTCGCGAGCCCGCTGGCGTCAAGGCGGTGACGCGCCGCCGGCGGGCTCCGAGCGCGGCCGCCCGGGGTGACGCGTCGCGTCGCGCGCCCCAGTTCCGGGTGCGCCGTTCCCTCACCCGTTGCTATGTTGCAGGCACGTGAAGCCATTCCTCATCGTGAACCCCGCGAGCGCCTCCGGGCGGACGGGGCGCCACTTCGACGCCATCGCCCGCGCCGTGCGATCCGCGGTCGGCGACTTCGAGTGCGCCTTCACCCACGCGCGCGGGGATGGGGTCCGACTCGCCCAGGAGGCGATCGCCGCGGGCGGGAAGCTGCTCGTCGCGGTCGGCGGGGACGGCACGGCGAGCGAGGTCATCGACGGCATGCAGCAGGCGCCGGGCGGGCAGGGTGGGCCGCTCTTCGGCTACATCCCGCGCGGGACGGGCGGCGACCTCCGGCGCACCATCGGCATCTCGCAGGACGTGGCCGGCGCGGCCCAGGCGCTCGCCAGCCGCAACGTCGCCGTGCTCGATCTCGGGCGCGTCGAGTTCACCGGCGCCGACGGGACGCGCCAGGTGCGCCACTTCGCCAACGTCGCCGGGCTCGGCATCTCGGGGGTCGTGTCACGGCTCGTGAACCACGGCATCCGGCTGCCCTCGGGCAGGCTCTCGTTCATGCTCGCGACGGCCCGTGCGCTCGTCACCTGGGCGGATCGGCCCGTGCGCTGGCGCGTGGACGGCGGCGCGTGGCACCAGGAGCCGGTGACCGCGCTCTCGGTGTGCAACGGCCGGTACTTCGGCGGCGGGATGATGGTCGCCCCCGACGCGCGCATGGACGACGGCCTCTTCGACGTCGTCGTCTGGAAGGGGCTCGGGCTGGTCGACTTCGTCGTGAAGCGGCCGATGCTCTACGACGGCACGCATCTGCAGCTCCCGAACACGCGGGTCCTGCGGGCCGAGGTCGTCGAGGTGGAGCCGGTCGGCGACGAGGTGGTGAACCTCGACGTGGACGGGGAGAACCCCGGTACCCTGCCGGCGCGGTTCACGATCCTGCCGGGGGCGCTCCGGATCCGCGTGGGGGTGTGACCTCCACCGGGGCCGCCGCGGGGGATACCATGAGCGCATGGTCCCTGCGCTCACGATCCTGCTGCTCGCCGCGACGCCCGCAAAGGCCCCCGCGACGCCCGCCACGCTCCGCGCGGAGGGTGCACCCGCCGTACAGGTCCAGCCGCTCACGGGCGCCGACGACGTGGCGCGGCTGTGCCGGCGGCTCGTCCCTGCCGAGCGCCTCCGACCCAAGGGCGACGCGGTCGCGCAGGGCGAGGCCCGGACCCGCCACGAGGCGCTCCGGGACGAAACGATGGCCGGCCGGTACGAGCTCACCGTGCCGGCCGCCGGGATCGCCTTCGCGCCCTCCGACGGGCCGGAGCAGCGGCTCGAGGTCTCCGCCCCCGCGAAGCTCCGGCTGGGGACCGGCGCCGTGATCACGGCCGTGGACGAGCGGGGGCTGCCCGTGCAGGTGAACGCGACCGTGGCGCGGCGCATCCTCGCGGCGCAGACGTCGGGGCGGCTCTCGCTCCGGCTCGTGTTCGACCTGCCCGACGACGCGATCTGCGCGTCGAGCGCCGGGGGGAAGCGCGTCGATCTCGGCGTCGAGCCGGTGGAGTGGACCTGGCTCGACGGCGACGCTGCGCTCGCGTGGGGCGGGGTCGCGGGCGATCGTCCGTCGATGACGCTGGCGGTCGGCGCGGCGCCGGCGGTGGACGTGGGCGAGCCGATCGCCGGGCCCTCCGAGGCGAAGAAGGCCGTCCTGACCAAGCGGGCGGAGCTCACCGCCTGCTACGCCGAGGAGCTCCGGAGGACGCCCGCGCTCGACGGGCTCCTGGTGGTGGACGTCGGCGCCCGCATCTCCATCTCCGCGGATTCCACGGGGTCCTCCGCGCTGGCGCGGTGCGTGGAGCAGGCGCTGGCGCCGCTCGCCGGGGGCGCCGCGGCAGCGTCCGTCCCGATCCGGTTCGAGCTCGCGGTCCCGAAGGAGGCGCCCGCCGTCCCCGCCGCGGCGGACTCGGCGCCCGCGCCGTGACGCGAGGTGACGGGCCCGGTCAGCGCGCCGGCGCCGGGACGTCCGGCGGCGACGCGGGGAGCTCGAACCAGAAGCTGTTCCCCTCGACGTCGCCCGGGGTGACGCCGATCCGGCCGCCGTGGGCTTCGACGGCGAGCTTGCAGAAGGCGAGGGGCAACCCGTAGCCGGCGGGCGGGTTGGACGGGTCGGGCAGCCGCTCGAACGCGCCGAAGATCTCGTCCCGCATGCCCTCCGGGATCGGCCGCCCCGCGTCGTCGACCTCGCACCGCCCGCCGCCGGCGGGGCGGGCCGCGACCCGCACCTCGATCGTCTGTCCCGCGGGCCCGTGCTGGATCGCGTTCCCGACGAGGTTCTCGAGCACGCGCTCGAGGATCCGCCGGTCGGCGCGCGCCTCCACGGGTGTGGTGACGACCCGGATCGACTGCTCGCGCCGGGAGGCCGGCCGCTCCAGCCTGCCCGCCGCGAGCCGCACCTGCTCGTCGAGCCGCAGAGGTTCCGGCCGGAGGCGCAGGCCGCCGATCTCGGCGAGGCAGAGGTCGAGGACGTCCGCGAGCAGGGCGCGCATGCGGCCGCTCTCCGCGACGAGGTCGCGGAGGAGCTGCTCCGAGCCGGGATCGAACGGCTCCACGACCGAGGCGAGGGCGTCGATCGCGGTGAGCGGGCCCCGCAGGTCGTGGACCACCATCGCCACGAGGAGCTCGCGCGAGCGCCGCTCGTCGCGCGCGGCGCCGAGGAGGGCCTCGAGCTGATGGAGTCGCCGGCGGAGCTCGAGCGCGTCCTCGACCAGGCGAGCGAGCTGCGCGAGGGACTCCAGGGCCTCGGGCGGCATCTGCCGGGCCTCCTGGTCGATGAGGCAGATCGTGCCGAGCGGGATGCCCGCCGCGGACCGGATCGGCACCCCGGCGTAGAACCGGATCCGCGGGTCACCGGTGACGAGCGGGTTCGCCGCGAAGCGCGGGTCCGCCAGGGCGTCGGTGACGACCAGCGGCGCGTTCGCGGCGACCGCGTGCGCGCAGAACGACCACTCGCGCGGGGTCTCACGCAGCGCGAAGCCCTTGTGCGCCTTGAACCACTGCCGCGCCTCGTCCACGAGCGTGACGAGCACGGTGGGCGCGCGGAAGAACCGCGACGCGATCTGGACCACCTCGTCGAACGCCTCCTCCTCGGGCGTGTCGAGGATCTCGTACTCGCGCAGGATGCGGAGCCGCTCGCCCTCGTCGAAGACCATCTCGCCCCCTCGCGCCGCGACGGCGCGATCTCCTCTACCGGCGGTCGGGCGATCCCGCCGTGGAGTTCGGCCACGTGTGCGAGCGCGCGACCGCGCGCGCGATCTCGCGTGCGGTCACGCCGTGCGGGAGGTCGCCCGCCGCGCCGCCGGCGCGGGACGTGCCCCTCGGTCACGCCCGTGGGTCGGGCGGACGACACTCCGGGCAGTAGCGCTGCACGACGCGCTCGAGCGCATCCAGCGGGAACGGCTTTCGAAGGTGGCACTCCACGAGGGGCGGGGAGAGCACTCCTTCTCCGGCCGACATCGAAGCGATCGGCAGGGTCCACCGCCAGCGGCGGATGGCCTTCGCGAACTGCTCCCCCGTCATGCGGGGCATCATGACGTCGACCAGCGCGAGGTGCGGGCGGAGACCGGCCCGGAGCATCGCGATCGCCTCGGCTCCGTCGCGGGCGTGGATCACCTCGACGCCGAGGTCCTCCAGGGCGTCGCCGATCGCGGAGCGCAGGTCCGGATCGTCGTCCACCAGGAGGACGACCGGGCACCCGTCGACGGAGGACACGTCCGCGCAGCTGTGCAACCCCGGGGCCATCCGGACCCGGCCCCTCCTTTTCTCCTGCGTGAACCTTCCTGGAGCGCGCCCCACGGCGGGGCGGCGGCGGCGAAACCCGGCGCCGGTGGGCGCGTTTAGGTTGTGGGCCGGCGGGCCCGTCGGTCCGCCCCACCCGAGGATGCCCGCGTGAACATCTTCTCCCCGCTCTACCGCAAGACGATGACCTGGGCCCGTCACCGGCGCGCGCCATGGATCCTGGGCGCGACCAGCTTCGCCGAGTCGTCGTTCTTCCCCGTGCCACCCGACGTGATGCTGGCCCCGATGAGCATGGCCCACCCGCGGCGGGCCTGGTTCTTCGCCCTGCTCACGACGGTGACGTCGGTCGCGGGCGGGCTCTTCGGCTACGCCATCGGCGCCCTCGCCCTCGACGCGGTGCTGCCCTGGTTGCAGGGGAGCAGCTCCTGGCCCGCGTACCAGTCGGCCGTCGCCTGGTTCGAGCGGTGGGGGTTCTGGGCCATCTTCGTCGCCGGCTTCACCCCCATCCCGTACAAGGTCTTCACCATCGCGGCCGGCGCGCTCTCGGTCGGCCTGGTGCCGTTCACGGTGGCGTCGTTCATCGGCCGCGGCGCGCGCTTCTTCCTCGTCGCGGGGCTCATGGCGTGGGGCGGCGCACGGATGGAGGCGGCGCTGCATCGGCAGGTGGATCGGCTCGGGTGGGCGACCGTCGCCGTCGTCGGCCTCGCGATCGTGTGGCAGGGGTGCCGATGACCAGCGGGCGGCGTGCGCCCGCGCGCAGGGGAGCCGGTGTGTGAGGTCGGGCTTGTCCGCCGCGAGCTCCTGACGTATCGACTTCGCGGTGACGAGCCCTCCACAGCCCGCGATCGGCCCGGGCCGCCCGCCCGGCGCCGGGAGCGGCTCGGGCGCGGTGGCCCTCACCTCCTACGTGGTCCAGGCGGCGTTCGGCCTCCTGCTGGCCGGGCTGGGCCCGTGCCTCGTGCTGCTCTCCCGCGACCTCTCCGTCCGGCGCGAGTCGCTCGCGTGGGTGTCCGCCGGGTTCGGCGTGGGCCTGCTGCTCGTCGGCGCGAGCGGCGAGCACCTGCTGCGCGTCGGGGCCTGGCGGCTCCTGCAGCTCTCCGCGGCGCTCCAGGGCCTGGGGGGCGCGCTCCTCGCGCTCGCGGGCGCGGTCACGGCGGCGCAGGCGGGCGCGCTCCTGCTCGGGCTCGGTGGGGCCGCCACCGTGCTCGCGACGCCGGTGCTGCTCGCGGGCGCGGGGGGGACCGCGCGCATGTCGCTGGCGTTCGGCCTCAACAGCCTCACCGGCATCGCCGCGCCGCTCGTCATGAGCGCGGTGGACGCCGTGACCGCGCGCGGGCGCGCGGCGCTCCTCCTGGCAGTGCCCGCCCTGCTCTGGGCGGCAGTGCGGCCCGCGCGCCTCGCGCCGCCACCGACGCCCGAGGCGGCCACGCTGCACCGCGCCGCGTGGGCGCCGGGCACCCGCAAGAAGGCGACGTTCTGGTGGCTCGCGCTCGTCGCCTCCGTCTCCCCCGAGTTCGCGTTCGTGGTCTGGGGGGCGGCCCGGCTCCAGGACAGCGGCCTCGGCGCGACCGCGGCCACCGCGGGCGCGGCCGCGTTCCCCCTCGGCCTCGCGCTGGGGCGGCTCGTCGTCGTGCCCAGGCTGCTCGGGGGTCGGTTCCCGCTCGCGCACGCGGGCGTGGCCCTGGCGGCCCTCGCGGCGCTCACGTGCGCGGCGCCGCTCGGCCCGGCCGCGATCCTGGTGGCCTGCCTCGTCGCGGGGCTCGGCCTCTCGCCCCTCTATCCTCTCACCGTCGCCCAGCTCGTGCGGATCCCCGGGATGGATCCGGGCCGCGGCTCGGCGGTGGCCGCGCTCGGCTCCGGGACCGCCGTGCTGCTCGCGCCGCTGCTGCTGGGCCTGCTCGCCCGCGTCGTCCCGCTGCGCTTCGGGTTCCTCGCGGCGGTGCCGGTGCTCCTGCTCGTGTCCGTGCTCCACGCGCGCGGCGGGCGGGCGCGCGGCGAACCGTGAGCGCCCGCCGGGCGAGACGAAGCGGCCCCGACCCAGCGCCGCTGGCTCGGGGCCGCCGTGCTCCGGTCTCGTCCGCGGGCTACCAGACGTAGATGCTGGCCCACGGGTAGCTGCCCGCGGTCACGGAGAAGTACGTGTAGCCGCCGACCTGCGCGAGCGGGAAGGGGCCCGCGCCGCAGGAGGCCGTGGCGGTGCCGCCGTTCACGCTCACGGTCCGCCCGGCGAAGTTGGAGCAGCCCCAGCCGTTGACGCGCGTCGCGGTCCGGTAGCAGACCGCGCCGGTGGTGTTGAAGTTGCCCGTGTTGCTCGTGAACGTGACGGCGTTCGCGCACGGCGCCGTCCCGCCGCCCGTGACGTCGAACGTGGCCGTGACCGTCCGGGCCGCGTTCATCGTCACCGAGCAGGTCGCCGCGGCGCCGGTGCACGCGCCGCTCCAGCCCACGAAGGTGGAGCCGCTCGCCGCGGTGGCGGTCAGGACCACGACGGCGTTGCCCCCGTAGCTGGCGCTGCACGTCGTCCCGCAGTCGATCCCGGCGGGGCTCGACGTGACCGTGCCGCTGCCCGTGCCGGCCCGCGTCACCGTGAGCGGGTTCGTGGCGAGCGCCGTGAACGTCGCGGTCACGGTCCGGGCCGAAGTCATGGCGACGGTGCAGGTCGCGGCCGTGCCGGTGCAGGCGCCGCTCCAGCCCGCGAACGTCGAGTTGCTCGCGATGGCCGCCGACAGCGTGACCGTCGTGCCGGCGGCGAAGCTCGCTCCGCACGTCGTGCCGCAGGAGATCCCGGCCGGGGTCGAGGTCACGACGCCCGTGCCCGTGCCCGCCTTGCTGACGGTGAGCGCGTAGCCGGTGCCGTTGAACGTGGCGCCGACCGACCGGTTCGCGGTCATGGTGACGACGCAGGGGCCCGTGCCGGTGCAGGCGCCGCTCCAGCCCGCGAAGGCGGAGCCCGCGGGCGCGGGGTTCGCCGTCAGGGTCACGGTCGTGCCGCTCTCGTACGTCGCGGAGCACGCGGTGCCGCAGTGGATGCCGCCCACGCTCGAGGTGACGAAGCCGCCGCCCGTCCCGGACGTGGTCACGGTGAGCGTGTAGGTCGTGGGGCCGCCGCCGCCGAACGGCGCCTGGATCGTCTGGAGGAGCGTGAGCTTCTGCGGCAGCGCGACCGCCGCGAAGGTCCCGTCGTAGAGGCCGTAGCGGTCGTTGCCGTTGAGCGCCCAGTACGTCCAGTGGATCGTGGGCCGCTTCTTCATGAAGCTCACGAGCGCGGTGAACCACTGGCCCTGCGAGCCGGCGGCCGTCGAGGAGACGTCCGCGGCGGCGTTGGGCGTACCGAACTCGCCCACCAGCACCGGCGCGATCCCCTGCGAGTCGATCCAGCCCCAGTTCCGCTCCCAGACCGCCTCGAGGGAGGTCTGCGTGGTGGAGGCGTTGAACCAGCTCTGCTGGAACTCGACCGGGCCGTAGTCGTGCGGCGAGTAGACGAGCCGGTTCGCGACGCTCAGCCGGACCGGGTAGTCGCGGGCGCCCGCGAGCTGGCCGCCCCACCACGTGCCGCTGCCGCCGAAGGAGTCGTTGCCCTCGACCACGATGAGCAGGTCGGGGTTGATGGCGAGGATGGCGTTGCCGGCCCGCTCGGCCGCGAGCCGCCAGTCCGTCGCGCCGCCGCAGCCCCAGCACGCGCCCGAGGCGACCCCGTTCACCATGAGGTGCGGCTCGTTCCGGAGGTCCATGGCGACGACGGTGGTGTTCCCGAGGTACCGCCGCGTCAGCATCTGCCAGTCGGCGATCCACTGCGACTCGGGGTAGGCGCTCGTGTACCAGAGCCCGTTGGCCTGGGCGCTGTTGCCGTTGTCCGAGCGGTGGTTGTCGAGCATCACCTTGAGGCCGATCTGGCCGCAGTAGGCGATGATCTTGTCCATGACCTGGATCGGCGTGAGGCCCTGCAGGTCCGTGTTGATGGGCCCGTTCGACCAGAAGCTGATGCTCGGGATCGTCGTCGACCGGAGCATCTGGTTGCTGAAGGGGATCCGGACGGTGTTGAACCCCATCGCCTTGATCTGGTCGAGCACCGACTTGTACTCGCGCGTCCAGAGGCCGTGCGGGACCTCGTTCGCGGTCTCGAAGCCGTACCAGTTGATGCCGGCGATCCGCACCGGGTTTCCGTTCCCGTCCAGGATCTTGTTGCCGCTGGTCCGCCAGTAGCCGGCCTGCGCCGCGGCCTGGGCAGGCAGGAGCGCCAGCGGCGCGAGCAGCGCCGCCAGGCGGAGGAGCTTCGTCGGGGTCGGGATCATGGCGTCTCCGGGTGAAGGTGGAGCTTCCGAAAAGACGAAGGGTGGGGCGAGCTCGCGCCCGCCCCACCCCGGTGCATCAACCGCTCATCGCGCTAGTACACGTAGATGCTGGCGTACGAGACGCCCCCGGCGGTCGCCGAGAAGTACGTGTACCCGTCCGACGCCTTCGCGAGCGGGAACGGACCGGCGCCGCAGGAGACGGTCGTGCCGTTCACCGCCACCGTACGGCCGCTCATGTTCGAGCAGCCCCAGCCGGTGATGTTCTGCGTGGTCCGGTAGCAGACCGCGCCGGTCGTGTTGAAGTTCCCGGTGTTCCACGAGAACGTGATCGGGTTGGCGCACGGGGTCGTGCCACCGCCCGAGGTGTTGAAGGCGGCGTTGACGGTGCGGGCCGCGGTCATGGAGACCGTGCAGGTGGACGCGGTGCCGGAGCACCCGTTGCTCCACCCGGCGAACGTCGAGCCCGAGGCCGCGGTCGCGGTCAGGGTGACGGTCGTGCCGCTCGCGAGCGTGGCGGAGCAGGCCGTGCCGCAGTTGATGCCGCCCGTGCTGGACGTGACCGTGCCGCTGCCCGTGCCGGACTTCGTCACGTTGAGCGTGTAGGTCGTCCCGCCGGAGGTGTTGAAGGCGGCGTTGACGGTGCGGGCCGCGGTCATGGAGACCGTGCAGGTGGACGCGGTGCCGGAGCACCCGTTGCTCCACCCGGCGAACGTCGAGCCCGAGGCCGCGGTCGCGGTCAGGGTGACGGTCGTGCCGCTCGCGATGTTCGCGGAGCAGGTCGCGCCGCAGTTGATGCCGCCGACGCTGGAGGTGACCGTACCGCTGCCCGTGCCGGACTTCGTCACGTTGAGCGCGTAGGTCGTGCCGCCGCCGGTGGTCTTGCCGATGTACGCCTTGACCCAGAGGCCGGACTGCGTGAGCGCGCTGTCGGCCCACGGGCCGGTCGCGCTCGCGCCCACGACGAGCGCCGAGGCGGTCTCGGCCTTGTCGTTGAGGGACCAGTTGGCGGAGCTGATCATGTTCTGGTCCATCCAGTTGGCCCAGTTCTGCGACTCGGTCGGGCTGAAGTTGCCGTTGCCCGAGGCGTCGCAGGTGCCCCACTCGGTGACGAAGATGGCGCGGCCGCGGCTCATCGCCGTGTTGGCCTTGTCACGGAGGTACTGGGTGTGCGTGCCCGCGTAGAAGTGGAGCGTGTAGGCGGTGTTGGCGTCGGCGATCGGGTCGTTCGACGCGATGTCCACGTCCTGCGACCAGGTCGGCGAGCCGACGATGACGAGGTTCTGGCTGCCCGCCGCACGGATCGTGTTGATGACGGCCGTGTGGTAGGTCTTCAGCTGCGACCAGGACTGGTTGGTCGGCTCGTTGTACGTCTCCCAGATGAGGTTCGGCGACGAGGCGTACGCCGTCGCGAGCTGCTGGAAGAACGACTGCGCCTGGGACTGGAGCAGCTCGTGGCTGTGCCAGTCGACGATGACGTACACGCCCTCGGCGATCGCGGCGTCGACGAGCGCGCGGACGCGGGCCATGTTCCCCGCCGGGTCGGCCGGGTTGAGCGAGTCACCGCTCGCGTAGCCGCCGCCGCCGTGCACGCCGAGCGCGGCGCGGACCACGGTGGCGCCCCAGCCCTTCACGCTGGCCACGGCCGTGCGGTTGTAGAACCGCTCGGCGCCCCAGCCCGTGTTGGACCAGAACCAGCTCATGCCCTTCAGCTGGACCGGCGTGCCCGCGGCGTTGCAGATGCGGTTGCCGCAGACGCGCAGGCGGCCGTGCTGCGCAACGATGCTCGTACCGCCGCCGGTGCTGTTGAACGTGGCGGTGACCGTCCGGGCCGCCGTCATCGAGACGGAGCAGGTGGCGGCGGTGCCCGTGCAGGCGCCGCTCCAGCCGGCGAACGTCGAGCCGGAGGCCGGGGTGGCCGTCAGGGTGACGGTCGTGCCCGAGGCGTACGACGCGGAGCAGGTCGCGCCGCAGTCGATGCCGGCGCCGGAGACCGTGCCGGAGCCCGTGCCGGCCTTCGACACGTTGAGGGCGTACGTCGTGCCGCCGGAGGTGTTGAACGCCGCGTTGACGGTCCGGGCGGCGGTCATGGAGACGGTGCAGGTGAGGGCGGTGCCGGTGCAGCCGTTGCTCCAGCCGGCGAACGTCGAGCCCGAGGCCGCGGCCGCGGTCAGGGTGACGGTCGTGCCGGAGGCGTACGTCGCGGAGCAGACGGAGCCGCAGTTGATGCCGCCGACGCTCGAGGTGACCGTGCCCGCGCCCGTGCCGGACTTCGTCACGTTGAGGGCGTAGGTGGTGCCGCCGCCGGTCGTGTTGAAGGTGGCGCCGACGGTCTGCGCGCCGTTGACCGAGACCGCGCAGGTGGCGGCGGTGCCGGAGCAGGCGCCGCTCCAGCCGGCGAACGCGGAGCCCGAGGCCGCCGTGGCGGTGAGGGTGACGGTCGTCGCGGCGGTGAACGTCGCGGAGCAGGTCGCGCCGCAGTTGATGGCGCCGCCGGCGACGGTGCCGGAGCCCGTGCCCGACTTCGTGACCGTGAGGGAGTACGTCGTGCCGCCGCCGGAGAGCGGCGGATAGGCGTTCGCGACGAGGACCTGGAACTGGGTCGAGAACCACTGGCCGGCGAGGGGCGCGTTCGGCGTGGCGCCCGTGAGGACGCCGTACTGGGTGGTGTAGGTCGGATCGCACATGCGATCGAACCGCTTGCCCTCGTCGTTCGGGATGTCGCTGGAGGCGCCGTCCGACTCACCGGGCGGCTTCACCCACACGAAGGCGTCCACGTGCGCGAGGCCCGTGGTGGCGTTCGGCCGCTCGCCGATGCCGGCGCCGGCGGGGTTGCACCAGAGGCCGCGGTGCGCGCGGCGGTCGACCTTCGACGCGTTGACGAAGGTGGTGAGGTCGGTGCTGGTGCTCGCCGCCGTGGGCCGGCTCGGGCCGCCCCAGCCGTTGCGGGAGGTGTCCATCAGCATGCCGAGGGTGGTCGGGAACCCGCCCGTGGTGGTGAACCGCGTGTACATGTCCGCGACGAAGGACGTCTCGTCGATCATCGGGTTGTACTCGTAGAACTTCGCCGACATGACCTGCTGGCCGCCGACGGTCTGCGTGGCGGTCATGAAGGGCTCCTTGAGCGGGAGCGTGTTGGCGGTGTTGTCCACGAAGCCGTCGATGCCCGCCTTGCCGAGCGTGAGGCCGTTGGCGAGGGTGGACATGAGGTTGACGAACGGGCCGGAGTTGCTCGTCCAGCCGAGCCAGCCGGAGTGCGCCATGTCGACGTACGTGTAGACGTTCGGGTACGCGCGGAGCTTGTTGATCGCGTACTGGACGCCCTGGACGTAGTAGCCGCCCGAGTTCATCGCGGCGCAGTCGGGATCGGACAGGTTCGTCACGAGGTTCGGCAGCGAGTCCGGCTCGATCACGAAGACGATCCGGAGGTTCGCGTACTTCGTCTGGCCCACCGTCGCAGCGATGGCGTCGATGTACTCGGCCTTGTAGCGGGCGAGGCCCTCGGCCGTGCCGGGGAGCTCACCGTTCGACGCGAGCGCCGCGCAGTCGCGGCCGGGCAGGTCGTAGACCACGCCGAGGAAGAGGTTCGCGCCCTGGGCGAGCGCCTGGTCGAGGTGCGTCGCGAGCGAGGGGACGGCCGCGATCCGGTCCATCCAGACCGCCGTCGGCTGCTGGCCGACGGTCCGCATGTTGGCGGCGAGGGTCGCGCTGCTCGCCGCGGCGGCCTCGGCGTTCGCCTTGGCGGTGTAGTCCGGGTTCACGTACATCTTCGCCCCGGAGAAGGGGTTGTCGAGGTGGGTCTGCGCCACCGCGAGGCCGGGCAGAGCCAGCACGGCGAGCAGCGGAGTCAGTGACAGGGCCTTCGCGATCTTCATGAGCACTCCTCGTGAGTGTTGCGTCCGCGAGACACGGGACAGCACCTACTGTCTCCCACACCGGGTACGAGGCTTCGAACGCTGGTCGGCCCCGAGGGCGACCCGTCGCTGCTCCGTTCCGCGGTGTGCGTTCTGGTCTGCCCTAATCGCAGGAAGGCAGTCAATCGCCCCGCGTGTGATCGTTTTAGGATCCGTCTCTCACAGAGGATTTCCCGAGGTCGCCGCCGTCGCATGGGTCGCGCCCGTGCGCGCCGGCGGCCCCGCGCGGCGGCCTGTCGAGGGGGCTCCGGAGGCGGAAACCGTTTTCCGCGAGGATCGCTCGATACGGCTGCGAGGCAGCCAAAGGAAACGATTTCCGCTCCCCCCGGCGGCCAACGTTTGCGTTCACGGAATGTGGAATTCCCACAAAACGTTTGCGCGCGCCTCCGCGCCCGGACGGGCGAAGCTCGCGTCCCGAAAACGTTTGCGCGACTCCGCCGCAACGGCGCGCGAGGCGAGGGGACCGGGCGGGGCTACACGCACCGCCAGTACGCGGTCGCGACCAGGGTCCTGCGCTCCTTCACCTCGGAGCGCTTCTTGAGCTCGGCCACGGCGCGATCCTTCTCGCCGTAGCGGGTCGCCTCGAGCGCGCGCAGGTCGTCGAGCCTGCGGCGGTACTCGCGCTCGGCGCGCTCGAGCAGCGCGCGCCGGTCGCGGAGCGGCAGGTCCGACTTGTCGTGCACGGCCGAACGGGCGCGGCTCCAGGCGGCCCGCGCGTCCTCGACCGCCTTGCGCGGCGCCGCGAGCGCGTCCTCGACGGACCGGTCCCAGCGGTCGCGCGAGGCGTCGTACGCCACCCCGATCCGCTCCTGCAGGTCGGCGACGAGCCGCGCATGGAGCGCCGCGAGCGCCTGCTCCTGCGCCTCGCCGATGGAGGTCGTCGCGCCGCGGGGCCCGCCCTTCCCCTCGCGGGCGGGCAGCGCGGCGAAGACCTCCGCCTCCTCGAGCGGCAGCGCGTGGAACCGCTCGCCGTCGGTCCAGAGCACGAGGTGCACGAGCCGCTCCTCCGACACGAGCGCGTCGAACGCGTAGCGGTACGCGAACCACCAGCCTTCGCGGCCGGCGAGCTTGCCGAGCGCCGCCGGGAGCGCGCGATCCTCGATCTCGAGGAACGAGACCGCGTCCTGCGGGCGGGCGCGGATCCTCTCGGCGGCGGCCTGCACCCGCTTCGCCCGGCGCGAGCGGCCGCGCGCGGGGGCCTCCGGCTCGGGCTCCGGCGCGGGTGCCTCGTCGGCCTCGACGGCCGCGAGCAGCGCCTCCTCCTCGGCCTCGCGCCGCGCCACCGCCTCCTTCGCCTTCTGCTCGGCCACGCGCAGGCGGCCGCGCACCTCGCCGTCGAACCGCTCGAAGAGGAGCGCCCGCGCCGCGGCGAAGCGCGCGGAGATGCGCGCGTCGAGCTCGCTCCGGAGCTTCGTGAACGCCTGGTCCACCTCGTCGGGCGAGCGGCACGACTGGTAGATGTCCAGCACCCGCTTCTCGAAGTCGATGCCGCTCCCGAGGGCGCCGAGGACCTCGTCGGAGGAGCCGAACACCCCGTCGAACAGGGCGAGCTTCTGGGAGAGGAGATCGAAGAGCCGCGCGTCCGCCGCGTTCTGGCGGTTGAGGAAGTTGAGCACCAGCACGTCTCGCTGCTGGCCGTAGCGGTGGCACCGGCCGATGCGCTGCTCGACGCGCTGCGGGTTCCAGGGGAGGTCGTAGTTGACCACCAGGTTGCAGAACTGGAGGTTGAGGCCCTCCGCGCCCGCCTCGGTCATGAGCAGGATCTGGTTCGTGTTCCGGAACTCCTCCACGAGCGCCTGGCGCTTGTCGGTGCCGGAGACGTCGCCGGACAGGCACGTGACGGAGTAGCCCTTCGACACGAGCAGCTTCTCGAGGTACTGCTGCGTCCGCCGGAACTCGGTGAAGACGACCGCCTTCTCCGGCCAGCCGCACGCCTTCGCGACCGTGAAGCAGCGCTCGAGGCCGCGGACCAGGGCGTCGCCCTTCGCGTTCACCTGGATCGTGCGCGCGAGCTTGGCGCAGGCGCGGAGCTCCGCGAGCTCGTCGTTCATCTTGCGGAGCGCGAGCTGGCCCTTGGGGCGGGCCGCGGAGGTGCCGTCGTCGAAGAGCTCCTCCACCTCGTCGGAGAACCCCTCCATCTCCAGCAGGAGGTCGGCCTGCGCGGCGCACTCGACCCCCGCCACCTTGGCCTCGAGCCCGTCCGCGAGCCGGTCGAGCGTCGCCGCGAGGGCGAACGACGAGGAGGCGAGGATCTTGCGGTACACGAGGATGAACAGCGCCCGCCGCGCCATCGGGATGGCGTACGCGTCCTCGCGGCGCAGGTACTCGGAGACGCGGTCGTACAGCTCCTGCTCCTGCTTCGTCGGCGCGAAGTCCTCGACGATGGAGCGGCGCGCCGTGAACTTCACGTACTCCTTCACCTGCCGCCGGAGCGTCCGCACGACGACCGGCGCGAGGCGCGCCTTGAGGTCGGCCGCCTTGTCGTCGGTGAGCTCGCCGGCCGCGTACTGGAGGCGGAACGAGTCCTCGGTGCCGAGCAGGGCGTCGTCGATGAAGGAGGCGAGCCCGAGGAGCTCCATGAGGTCGTTCTGGAGCGGCGTCGCCGTGAGGAGGAGCTTCGGCGCCTTGCGGAGCGCGCGGCGCAGCGCCTGGCCGGTGCGGTGATCCTTCCGGTAGGCGTTCCGGAGCCGGTGCGCCTCGTCGATGACCGAGACGTCCCACGGCACGCGCTCGATCTCGGCGGCGTGCATCGCGGCGAACGGGTGCGAGCAGATCACGACCCCGCCGGTGTCGAACGGGTTGTTGCGGAGCCCCTGCCGCTCGCGATCCCGGAGGACGTCGCCGTCGAGCACCTCCGCCTCGAGGCCGAACTTCGACCGGAGCTCGTCGCGCCACTGCGCCCGGAGCGACGCGGGGACCAGGATGATGGCGCGCCCCTTCCCCTCCGCCGCGAGCTGCGCGAGCACGATGCCCGCCTCGACGGTCTTCCCGAGCCCTACCTCGTCGGCGAGGACCGCGCCCCCCGTGGGGAGCGAGTTGAGCGCGAAGGCCGCGGCCTCGATCTGGTGCGGGTTGAGATCGACGGCCGAGTGGGCCAGCGCCGGGGCGAGCCGCGAGGCCCCTCCGCCGCCGCGCGCCGTGAGCGCCTCGGCGGCGATCCGCTGGTGGAACCGCGTGAGCGCACGCCCCTCACGCTCGCGAGCCGACGCCGCCTGCTGCGATCCCATCCTCGACGCCTCCGAAGCTCCGCCACGCCGCCCCACTCCCGCGGCCGCCGACACTGTAGCAGCATCCGATCGCCGCGGTGAGGCTCCGTCGGGATCGTCCGGAGCGAGTGCCGCGGAACCCGGCCGCGCTGCGCGGCGGCCCGCCTCGCGCCTCGCCCGCACGGCGCCGATGTGGGGCATCGAGCGACGCGATCACAGCTCGCCGCGCCGCTTCACCTCGAGGTAGCGGCGCACCACCGCGGCCACCAGCCCGCGCGCCGGCGCGCTCTCGACGTGGACGCCCGCGGCCGCGAGCGCGGCGGCGGCGCGATCCCGGTCGGCGAGGATCCGCTCCGCGGCGACGCGCGCGAACGCCTCCTCGGCGCCCGCCGGCCGGGCGGCGGCCGCGTCCGCGATCTCGGAGTCCGCCACCGCGAGGAGCGCGACGAGGTGGCGGCGGGCGAGCAGCGCCGCGCGGGCGCGGAGCGCGGCGCTCGTGTCCGGGTCGGAGAGGTCCGTGAAGAGGAGCACGAGCGCCCGGCGGCGCTGGCGCGCCTCGAGGACGTCGAAGGCCGCGCCGAAGTCGGACTCCTCGACCCGGGCCTCGGCGAGGTGGAGCGCGCCGGCCAGCGCGGCGAGCCCGGCCCGCCCGGCGGCGGGCAGGATCACCCGCGTGGGCTCGGCGCCGAAGAGGATGGCCCCCGCGCGATCGCCGCGGAGCGCCGCGGCGCGCGCGAGCGCGAGCGCGGCGTCCACGGCGTGATCGAGCTTCGTGCGGCCGTCCGCGAGCCGCGCCGAGAGGTGCCGGCCGCAGTCGAGCAGGAGCCACACGGTCTGGTTGCGCTCGGGCTGCCACTCGCGCACGACGGGCGCGCCGCGCCGGGCGGTCGCCTTCCAGTCCATGCCGCGAACGTCGTCGCCGGGGTGGTAGGGGCGGAGCGCGGAGAACTCGCGACCCTCGTGGTGCCCGCGGGTCCGCGCGCGGCCCTCCTCGAGCCGCTCCGCGCCCGCCGCCGCCGCGAGCCCTCGCAGATCCGGGTAGACCGCGACCGTGCGCGCGAGCGGCACGCGCCACTGGACGGCGGCGAGCCCGAGCGGCCCGCGCGCGCGGACGTGGAGGTCGTCGAACGCGAGCGCGCCCCGGCGCAGCGGGACGAGCTCGTACGCGAGGGTGGCCGAGGCGCCTGGCGCGAGCGCGATCGTGCGCCGGTGTCCCGCCGCGCGCGCCTCGGCCGGCGGCGCGTCGGCGAGCGTGACGTGGAGCGTGCGGCGGGCGCGGTTCGCCACCGTGAGCGTCACCCCGTTGGGCGCGAAGGCGGAGAGCGGCTCCCGCAGCGCCCGGGTGGCCGTGAGCGCCCCGGGGCGAGGCGCGAGGACGGCGTCGGCGACGGCGAGGAGGAGCACCGCCGCATCGAGCGCGAGGGCGAGCGCGATGCCGAGGCCGCCGAGCGCGCCGGCTGCGGCGAGGGCGGGGATGGCCCCGAGCGCGAGGAGGAGCGCGGTACGCGGGGTGGGGGAGGGGATCCCGGTGGCCAAGCCGGGACAGGGTACAGCACCTCGGCTGCGCCCGGCCGTCGTCCCGACGCTACATCACCTCCCCCAGCTCCCAGCGGAGGCCAGCCGGCGCCGCGCCCCCGACGCGGACGTGGCCCTTGTGGACGCCGTGCAGGTGGTGCGCCGCGCAGAGGGAGGTGAGGTTCCACTCCTCGCTGCAGCCGCCGCGCGAGCGGTACTTGATGTGGTGGACGTGGTCCGCGGCCTTGCTGCACCCCGGGCACGTGCAGAGGCCTCGGTCGCGCTCCATCGCGCGTGCCGCGGGCGTGTTGGGCCGCCGTGTCTCGGCCTCGTAGGTGTCGATGAAGTGCTGGCACATGATGACGAGGCACGTCGACGCCCCGATCCACTCCTGCGCAGCGGCGCGGACGGCCCGGCAGGCCGCCTTGAAGACCTGGTGCACGTCCGCGGGCAGCCGCACCGCCCACTCCTTCCGTGCGCACATCTGCGCTTCCTCGTCGGCCTCCACCGCGCGGGCGAGCTCGACCACCTTCATCTTCTCGGCCTTCGCGATCCAGGCGTCGATGAACGCGGGCGAGGAGCACCGAGCGACCAGCCGCGCCTGCTCGTACCCAAGCCGGCCTTCGCGCATGGCGCGGCGGAGGGCGGGGAAGTCCCAGAGGCGCCTCTCGAGCCACGCTCGCTGCTCGATCGCCCGGCCGGACATCCCGAGCCGCTCGGACGCGTAGTGGTCCACGTCGAGGAACTTCATGTCCCGCCAGAGCCCCGTGTTGATGAGGAGCATCGAGAGGTGCCCGACGAGTTCGTCCCAGCCCCGGCGCATGGAGGCCAGCTCGAGGAGCCGCTCGTGGATCCGGTGGGCACGATCATTGTCGTCCACTTCGGCCTCGGGCGCGGGCACCGGGTCCGCGGAGTGGAGATAGCTCCAGCGGTCGTACTCGCGCTCGAGCCACTCGCGGAGCTCGGGCGACGGCTTCGAACGACCGATCCCGAGGAGCGCGTAGATGTCTTGCCCTGAGCCGGACGCGCCCGTGCCACTGCCCGCGACCTCGGCCGCGGGACGTGGATCCCGATGACTCCCCAGATACTCCTGCGCGATCGCCTCGACCCGCTGCCACTTCGGCGTGTTCGCGCGGAGCACCTTCCCCGCCACATCGAGCGCCCGATCCACGACCTCGCGATCCTCCGGCTCGAGATCGATGACGATCCTGTGCCAGCGCTGCTCCTCCTGCGGGTCGTCGACCACCGCCGCGTCTCCCCGCGCCGCGGCCCGGAGCCCGCGCACCGTGTCGCGCTTCGCCCGCTCCACCCACTCGGCCTCGGAGTCCCCGACCGCCACGTCGACCATCGCGAGCGCCTTCTTGATGCTCACCTCGCCCGACCGCACCACCGCGCGGAGCAAGGGCCGCGTCCGGAGATCGCGCGCCAGCTTCGCCCACTCCTTGGCCGTCCGCGGCGCCAGCGAGAGCTCCTCCCGGACGTAGTCACCCAGGTTCGCGTACCCCAGCCGCATCGGCCCATCGCCCGTGCAGAGCGCGTCGAGGCACTCGCCCATCGCGACCGCGATGGCCCCGCTGCCGCGCGCGACCTTCACGAGCAGCTCGTCGATGAGCAGCGCGGCCTCGTCGCGCAGCAGGTGCCGGCGATCCTGCGGCAGCACCGGCAGGAGCGGCCACGCGCGCTTGCCGAGGGCCGCGAGGGCCTCGGGGGAGAGCGGCGGGTGGGCGCCGGTCGTTGTGGTCGCGTCCTGCATCCTGAACAGACGTATAGCACAACGGTCCGTCAACACACGGGTCGCGCTCAGTCCCCGATGGGCTGCGTCCCGGTGGACGCCCGTGAGGCTCGACTCTTGCTCGGCGGTCCCGCGTGCCGCTCGGCGCCGACCGGATCGATCGTGCTGATCACGCGCGGTGCGGACCCTGCGGTGAGGAGCGTGCGCGGCTCAGACGACCGAAGCTCTGTCCAGATCGACGATCGAGAGACCGCTCCTCTCCAGCAACCCCAACGACCTGCACGCCTTCGCGCAGCGGGTCGCCCGCGGCGCGAGTCATCGCTCCCCGCCGGCACCTGCCGTCCAGGCCGGCGCCGAGAGGCTCTCCTCGGGGAGCCTGGGGTGGGGCCCGGACGGGCCTTGCTCGCGGTCCGCGCCAGCGTGAGGTGAGGACCGGAGCGCGGGACGGCGCGCCGGAGGTGCACCATGCGGATCGGGGTCCTCGGCTCGGGACAGATCGGCGGGACGGCCGCGAAGCTCTTCGCCAGGGCGGGGCACGAGGTTGCGCTGAGCCACTCTGGCCCTCCTGACACCCTGCGCGAGCAGGTGGCCGAGCTGGGAGCCCACGCGCGCGCGACCACGATCCGCGACGCGGCCGTCTTCGGGGACGTGGTGCTCCTGGCGATCCCCTGGCGCAGCCGGGCGGACCTGCCGGCGGAGCAGCTCCGCGGCAAGATCGTCATCGACGCCATGAACCACGACCGGCCGGACATGGGGCTCTACGACCTCGCAGGCTCCACCTCCAGCGAGGAGGTCGCCAGGGCCGTTCCCGGTGCACGGCTCGTGAAGGCCATGAACACCCTGCCCGCGGACGATCTCCTGAACCGGGGCCGCCCCGGGGCCCCCATGCACGACCGCGTGGTGATGCCCATCGCAGGCGACGACAGCGAGGCGAAGGCCGTCGTGGCGCACCTCATGGCCGAGATCGGCTTCGCGCCCCTGGACACCGGGCTCCTGCGCACCGGCGGCGTCCTCCAGCAGCCCGGGGGTGGTCCGCTCGCCGGCAAGGCGCTCACGCTCCTGCAGGCCGAGGCGGCACTGCAAGGGCGCGGCGCCGAGGGCGAGGCGGCGGCGCCGTAGGGCTGCCGGAGGCCGACCGGACGCTCGGGTTCAGCGGTCGCGGTCCTTGCGCGCCGAGCAGGTGAGGTAGTGCGGTGAGCGAGGGAGCGAGCCTTCCGGCCAGTCGTCACCGGGCTTGATGTAGCGCGCGACGAGCTTCGTCCGGTCGCCACCCGGATGCGCGAGCGCGTACCTGCCGCCTTCGCTGGGTTCTGGGTCGAAGGCCATGTTGCACGGGCTTCCATCCTTGCGCGTCGACCTCGCCCAGACGATGGGCGCGCTGCAGTCCCGGCAGACCGCGTCGAACGGTCTCCGCTTGGCGTCGTCCGGCATGCGCGGAGAGTACAGGAGCAGGGCGACGCGCGCATGCATCACCACGAGCGGACGCCTCGTCGCGGCGGAGCGCGGGGTTCGTCCACGGCGGCACTCCGGCTACACTGCGGCGATGGCCGTCCCCGAGTGTCTCCGCTGCGGGACCTGCTGCTTCTCGGCGTCGGACGCGTACGTGCGCGTGAGCGGCGAGGACTTCGCGCGGCTGGGCGAGCTCGCCGCCGCGCTCGTCTCATGGTCCGGCAACCGCGCATACGTGCGGATGCGCGACGGCCGCTGCGCCGCGCTGCGCGTCGAGCCCTCTGCGGGAGCGTTCGTGTGCACGGTGTACGAGCGGCGGCCGCAGATCTGCCGCGACCTGGAGCGCGGCTCGCCGGAGTGCGAGGGGGAGATCGCGGTCAAGGGCGACCGCCCGCTCCGCGTGCTCCGCAGCGCGTGAGACCTGGGGCGTCGCGCGCGCCGGCGGCCCGGCTGGGCCGGCTGGCGCGGGCCGCCGCGGCGTTACGCTGCCACGAGGAGAACGACGTCATGGGTCGCGCGAGGCGACCCGGCGACGAGGGCGTCAGGCCGCCGGTCGCCTCGCGACGAACGAGTAGTAGTTGCAGGCCGCGAAGAAGGTGTCCTGCGCGCTCGCCGTCCGCTGCTCCGCGAGCCAGGCCTCCACCTTCGCGGCCGGGAGCAGCCCGGCGCGCGCGACGAGGGGTGCGAACACCTCGGCCTGGCCGAGGAAGAAGCGACCCCGGCCGATTTCCGCATACACGTGCGCCCGGGACGCGACGAGCGTCAGGCCTGCATCCCGGAGCTGCCGTGGCATGTCGCGGAGCACGCGCGGCTTGCTCACGGCGGTGGCGGTGAGCGCCTCCTCCATCGCGGTGCCGAGGTCCGGGTCCGAGCAGCCGAAGCTCCAGGAGGCGTAGTCCCCGTCGAAGACGGCGACCGCGCCGCCGGCGCGGACCACGGGCTGCCTCGGTCAGCACCGCCGTCGGGCGCGCGACGTGGCTCAGGAGCGTGTGTGCGATCACCGCGTCGAAGGTCGCGTCCGAAACGTCGAGGGCATGGACGTCTCCGGTCCGGAACTCCACGCGCTCCGCCACGCCCTCGGAGTCGGCGAACCGCTGCCCCGCCTCGACCAGCGCCGGGCTCTGATCGATCGCGACGACTCTCCCCGTGAATCCGGCGCGAGCGGCCAGCGCTCTCGCGACGACCCCGGTTCCGCAGCCGAGCTCGAGGATCTCGGCCGAGGGCGCGAGGCGCAGCTCGCCGAGGTAGGCATCGCGGAACCCGACGAACGTCGGGTCCTTGCCGCGCGCCTCGAATCGCTCGATGAACCGGCGCAGCGTCGCGTCGTCCAGCTCGTTGATGAACTCCATCGCGTCATGTGCAGTCATGGACGCCTCGTGCGGAGCGGGGACCTGGGACGGGACGATGCGTGCGACTTGCGCCCGCGCGCACCCGCGAGCCGCGTTCGTTTGGGGTCGGAGCTCCGCCGCTCCCGGCAGCGGACCAGCGACGGGCCCTTCGCCTGGCGCACCCGTCGTGGTCTGACCGGCGCCCGGGGGACACCGCGGCTCCGATCCGGTCGGCGTCACCGTCGATCCGTCGGGGTGACGTGCGACTCGTCCGCCACGGAGGCTGGGGTCCTCGCCGAGGCGCCCCCCGCCCGGTACCGGAGCGGAGGCGCCTCCCCGCCTAGACCTTTCCCCAGGGAGGTGTCTCCGTGCTCAGCAAGACCATGCAGGACTCGCTCAACGCGCAGATCAACGCCGAGCAGTACTCGGCCCAGCTCTACCTGGCGATGGGCTCCCACTGCGAGCTGCGGAGCTTCCGCGGCTTCGCGCACTGGCTGCGGGTGCAGGCCGGCGAGGAGAATGCGCACGCGCTGAAGCTCCTGGACTACCTGCTCGAGCGCGGCGGCCGGCCGACGCTCCAGCCGGTCGCGGCGCCGCCGATGGAGTTCGGCGGGGTGATCCACGTCTTCGAGGAGGCGCTCAAGCACGAGGAGGGGAACACCGCCCGGATCCACGCGCTCTTCCAGCAGGCGCGCGACGAGCGCGATCACGCCAGCGAGATCACGCTCCAGTGGTACGTGACCGAGCAGGTCGAGGAGGAGTCCACCGTGCGCCAGATCGTCGATCACCTCCGCGCCGTCGGCGACAAGGGCGGCGGCATCTGGTACCTCGACTCGCGGATGGCGAAGCGCGGGGAGGAGTGACGGGGCCGCGGGCGCTCGCGCGCCCGCCGACGCGGACCGTGCATTCCGGGCGCGGACGGGCTACAACCGGCCCTCTCGCGTGGCCCCCCTCCGCCGCCGAGCCGGGGCCCCGTGACGACCTTCGCCGACCTGCAGCTCTCCGAGAAGTCCCTGCACGCCCTCGCGCGCGCGGGGTTCGAGCTCCCCACGCCGATCCAGGCGCGCGCCATCCCGCCGGCGCTCGCCGGCCGCGACGTCATCGGCACCGCCGCCACCGGCACCGGCAAGACCGCCGCGTTCCTGCTCCCGATCCTCGAGCGGCTCTCCGGGAAGTCCGGGACCCGCGCCCTGGTCCTCGCGCCCACCCGCGAGCTCGCGCTCCAGATCGGCGAGGAGCTCGCCCGCTTCGGCCGCGGCCGGCACGTGCGCGGCGCGGTCGTCATCGGCGGCGTGGGCATGGGCGCCCAGGCGGCGGCGTTCAAGGACGGGCACGAGGTGATCGTCGCGACGCCCGGGCGGCTCGTGGACCACCTGCAGCAGGGCACCGCGCGGCTCGACAAGATCGAGATCCTGGTGCTCGACGAGGCGGACCGGATGCTCGACATGGGGTTCAAGCCCCAGCTCACCCGGATCCTCCAGAAGCTCCCGCGCACACGCCAGACGCTGCTCTTCTCGGCGACGACCGGCGGGGAGGTGGCGGAGTTCTCCGCCGCGCACCTCCGCGATCCCGTCCGCGTCGAGGTCGCGCGGAGCGGCACCACCGCAGCCCGCGCCGACCAGCGCGTCTTCCTGTGCGATCAGGAGGAGAAGCTCCCCCTCCTGCTCGCGCTCCTCGCCGAGGACGAGCTCTCGACGCTCGTCTTCACCCGCACGAAGCGCCGCGCCGATCGCGTCTTCAAGGGCGTGGGGCGGGCCGGGTACAAGGTGGCGCGCATCCACGCGGACCGCTCCCAGGGGCAGCGCCGGCAGGCGCTCGACGGCTTCAAGGAGGGGCAGTATCGCGTGCTGGTCGCGACCGACATCGCCGCCCGCGGCATCGACGTCGCGGACATCGGCCACGTCGTGATCTTCGACCTGCCGCACGTCCCCGAGGACTACGTGCACCGCGTCGGCCGGACGGCGCGCGCGGACGCGTCCGGCCGCGCCTCGACGTTCTGCGCGCCCGAGGAGGCCGGGCTCCTGCGCGCCGTCGAGCGGCTCACGCGGGTCGAGCTCCCGCGGGCCGAGGTCCCGCGCGAGAGCGCCGCGTTCCAGGCGGAGTGGGCGCGCGCCGCGGAAGGCCGCGCGAACCAGGGCGTCCCCCCGCACCGGCGCCCCGGCGCTGCGGCGTCGACGCGGCGGTCGCGGGCGAGCGCGCACGGCGGGCACGCGGCGCGGGCGGGCCACGCGGGGGCGCACGCGCACGCGAAACCAGCCGCGGGCGCGGCGCACGCGAAGCCGGCGGGGGCCGGTCACGGAGGCCACGGGAGCGCGAGCGCGTCGGCGGCGCCGGCCCGGAAGCCGGTGCTCGTCGGGTCGTGGAAGCCGAAGCGGCGGCGGTGAGCTCAGAACCCCATCGCCCGCAGCTCCCGCACGAGCCGAACCCAGAACTCCGCGGCGTCGAAGTGGCGGGACCAGCCGGTCTGCGCCCAGTGGTCGGCCTCGACCTCGGCGAGCACCTCGCCCCACCGCTGCGAGGACGCCGGGACGACGCCGTCGCTCACGCCCCAGCTCTTCTTCATCCAGAGGTAGCTCGGGACGAGGAGCGGGTTGGCCTTGCGCTTGCGCCGGACGACGCCCACGACGCTGGCGTACGCGACCGAGCGGACGTCGGAGACCTCCTCGTTGAACCGCGCCATGCGCGCGGTGGCGAGGTCGTGGAAGGCGTCGAGCGGGACGCCCGCCGTCTCCAGCACGCGCTGGAGCCCGATCTTCCGGGCGACGTCGGTGGAGAGATCCGCGAGGGGGGATCCCCGGTGCGGCGTGCCCACCGTGACGAGCGCCGCCACCCGCGCGGCGAGGCCGAGGTTCGTGACCGCGTAGCGCGCGTCGAGGCCGCCCATGCTGTGGGCGAGCACGTTCACGCGCTTCTCGTCGAGGACGCTCAGCGCGCGGGTGAGCGCCGCCGCCCGCTCCGCGACGGAGCCGCACGGCGGTACGCGCGGGACGACGACCTTGTTGCCGTCCTTCTCCAGGGCGTCGCGGATGCCCTTCCAGTACGCATGGCGGATGGCGCCCACGCCCACCTCGTCGAACCCGAAGAGCCCGTGCGCGAGCACGATGGGGTGGCGCGGCTTCGTGCGCAGCCAGCGCCGCTTGCGGAGGCGCGGCCGCCGCAGGAGCAGGGCCGCGCCCGCGAGCGCGAGGACCGCTGCGGCGCCGAGGAGGATCCAGAGCACGCGCCATCGTAGCGAGCGAGCGCAAAGCCCATCCAGGCGCCGCGGTCGCACCTGGTGCGACAGGGAATCGCGCCCCGGCTGCCCGCGGCGCGGCGGCTCACGCCGGCGCGGCCTGCCCCACGCGCGCGACCGTCCCGCCCGTCATCCGGACGAGCTCGTCCGGCGTGAGCGGGAAGACGGCGTGCGGGTGGCCGGCGGCGGCCCAGATCCGGTCGTAGGCGAGGAGCGCCTCGTCGACGACCGCGACCACCGGCTGCGCGTGGCCGATCGGCGGCACGCCGCCGATGGCGAAGCCCGTCCGCTCCCGGACGAAGTCCGGCGCCGCGCGGCCGATCCGCTCTCCGACCACCGCCGCGACGGCCTGCTCGTCCACCCGGTGGCGCCCGCTCGCGGCGACGAGGACCGCGCGGCCGCTGGGCTCGGCGCGGAAGAGGAGCGACTTGACGATCTGCCCGACCTCGCACCTGACCGCGGCGGCCGCCTCGGCCGCGGTGCGTGCGGAGTCGGGGAGCTCGACGACCTCGTTCTCGAACCCGGCCGCCCGGAGGGCGTCCTGGACCTTCTGTGCGCTGGGCTTGAGCGGCATGGGGGCATTGTAGGCGGGGTCGCGGCGCCCCGCGACCACGAGCCGCGGCGCCCGGCGCGACGGCGCCACGCAGCGTTTGCCGGCCCGCCGCGGATGGTGTTGAATCGCACGCCTCCACGCCTCGGGCATCCAAACCTTTGGGAGTCGCGCCATGAAGAACCTCGTGGGAGTCCTCTCGCTCGCGCTCGGCCTCGCGGCCGGCCCGGCCCGCGCCGCCGATCCGATCAAGATCGGGATGATCGCGCCCCTGACCGGCGCCTGGGCCAGCGAGGGCCAGGAGATGAAGCGCAACGGCGAGCTGCTCGCAGCCGAGCTCAACGCGAAGGGCGGCCTGCTCGGGAAGAACGTGGAGCTCGTCGTGGAGGACGACGGCGGCGACCCGCGCACGGCCTCGCTCGCCGCCCAGCGGCTCACGTCGCGCGGCGTCGTGGCCGTGATCGGGACCTACGGGTCGGCCGTCACGGAGGCCACCCAGACGATCTTCGACGAGGAGGGCATCCTCCAGATCGCCAACGGCTCGACCGCCGTCCGGCTCACGGAGAAGGGGCTCCCGTACTTCTTCCGGACCTGCCCGCGCGACGACGAGCAGGGCCGGGTCGCGGCGGCCGTGATCCAGAAGTCGGGGGCGAAGCGCGTCGCGCTGGTGCACGACAGCTCCGCATATTCGAAGGGGCTCGCCGACGAGATCAACGGCATCCTCAAGTCCAAGGGCGTGACCCCGGTCTTCTTCGAGGCGCTCACCCCCAAGGAGCAGGACTACTCGGCCATCCTCTCGAAGCTCCGCGCGGTCAGCCCGGAGATCGTCTTCTTCACCGGCTACTACCCGGAGGCCGGCCTGCTCCTGAAGCAGAAGCGGCAGATGGGCTGGAACGTGCCGTTCGTCGGCGGCGACGCCATCAACAACCCCGACCTCGTGAAGCTCGCCGGGAAGGAGGCCGCGCAGGGGTTCCGCTTCCTCTCGCCGCCGGTCCCGAAGGACCTCGACACGCCGGAGGCCCGGGCGTACGTGGCCGCGTACCAGAAGAAGTACGGCGAGGAGCCCAAGTCGATCTACGGCGTCCTCGCCGGCGACGGCTTCCGCGTGATCGCCCGCGCGATCGAGGCGACGAAGTCGACGGACGCGAAGAAGCTCCGCGACTACCTCGTCGGCGGCCTCAAGGACTTCCCCGGCTACACCGGCAGGATCGCCTTCAACGCGAAGGGCGACCGCGTCGGCGAGCTGTACCGCGTCTACATGGTGGACGCGGCCGGCCGGTTCGTGCTCCAACCGTAGCCTCACGACTTCGCGACGCCGGGGGAGGGGCCGGGCGACGGCTCCTCCCCCGCTCGTTCCCGGGACCCGATGCGGCTCTTCCTCGAGCAGTGCACCAACGGCCTGGCGGTGGGGAGCATCTACGCCCTCATCGCGCTCGGCTACACGATGGTGTACGGCGTCCTGAAGCTCATCAACTTCGCCCACGGCGACCTCTTCACCTTCGGCGCCTACCTCGGCATGACCCTCCTCGCGTCGATGCTGGCGAGCGAGCGGGTCGAGGTGGGGCTCGGGCTCGTGCTCCTCGTGGTGATGGTGATGGGGCTCGTGGCCGTGCTCGGCGTGGTCCTCGAGCGCGTCGCCTACCGGCCGGTGCGCAGCGCCCCGCGCCTCAACGCCGTCGTCTCGGCGCTCGGCGCGTCGATCTTCCTCCAGAACGCCCTGATGCTCGCCTACGGCGGGAGCCCGCAGCGCTACGAGGAAGTCCTCCCGCAGACCGCGCTCTCCGTCTTCGGCCTGCAGATCCCGGTGGTGCGCATCGCGGTGGTGGTCGCCGCCGTGGCGATGATGGCGGTGCTCTACTTCTTCGTGCAGCGCACGCGCGTCGGCGCCGCCATCCGGGCCACGGCGATCGACCCGGACGCCGCCCGGCTCATGGGCATCGACGTGAACCGGATCGTCATGCTCGTGTTCGTCGTCGGTCCGGCCCTGGGCGGGGCCGCCGGGCTCCTCGTCGGCCTGCTCTACGGCTCGATCTCCTTCACCATGGGCTGGAGCTACGGGATGAAGGCGTTCACGGCCGCGATCCTGGGCGGCATCGGCAACATCCCGGGGGCGATGCTGGGCGGGCTCCTCCTCGGCCTCGTCGAGGCGCTGGGCGCGGCGTACCTGTCGATGGCCTGGCGCGACGCGATCGCCTACGGCGTGCTGATCCTGATCCTCATCGTCCGGCCCTCGGGGCTCCTGGGCGAGCGCGTGGCGGACAAGGTATGAGCCTCCCCGCCGCGCCAGGTCAGGGCTCCCGGCACCTCGCCGTCGCCTACGCCGTCGCCGCCGCGCTGCTCGCCTCGGCCCCGTTCGTCGCGGGCTGGTTCGCCGAGGGGCGGTACTGGCTCGACGTCCTGAACAACGTCGGCCTCTACGCGCTCCTGGCCCTGAGCCTCAACGTCATCCTCGGGGACGCCGGGCTCTTCCACATGGGCCACGCGGCGTTCTACGCCGTCGGGGCGTACACCGCCGCGATCCTCAACACGCAGCACCAGGTCCCGGTGCTCTGGACCCTGCCGGTCTGCGCGGCCGTGGCGGCGCTCTTCGCCCTCGCCGTCGCCCGGCCGGTGGTCCACCTGCGCGGCGACTACCTGCTCATCGTCACCATCGGCATGGGCGAGATCGTGCGGATCGCGCTCGTGAACGACGTCTTCGGCCTGACGGGCGGGGCCAACGGGATCACCGGCATCGATCGGCCGTCGATCCTCGGCCGGCGGATCGCACGGCCGCAGGAGCTGTTCTGGCTGATCTGGGGGTTCGTCGCCCTGACGGTCTTCCTGTTCCACCGGCTCGCGCGATCGCGGTTCGGGCGCGCGCTCAACTACCTGCGCGAGGACGAGGTCGCCGCCGAGGGGAGCGGCGTCCCGACGGCCCGCTACCGGCTCATGGCCTTCGCGCTCGGCGCGGCCTGGGCGGGCATGGCCGGCGCCCTCTTCGCCGGCAAGGCCCGGACCATCTCGCCCGAGTCGTTCAACGTGGGCGAGTCGGTCAAGATCTTCGCGATGGTGATCCTGGGCGGCGCGGGGTCGATCCCGGGGGTGATCGCCGGGGCGGCGCTGCTCGTGGGCATCGAGGAGGGGTTCCGGGGCTTCGCGAACGCCCGCATGCTGGTGGTGGGCATCGCGATGGTGGCGATGATGGCCTTCCGGCCCCAGGGGCTCTTCCCGGTTCACCTCCCGCGCTTCCGCCCGGCGGATCTCCCTCCGCCGCCCGGGGCGCCGCCGCGCGAGGAGCCGGGCCGATGACCGCCATCCTCCACGTCGAGGGCGTGTCGAAGAGCTTCGGCGGGCTCCGCGCCGTCGATCGCGTCTCGTTCGACGTGCCGCCGAGCGCGATCGTGGGGCTCATCGGGCCGAACGGCGCCGGCAAGACCACCACGTTCAACCTCATCACCGGCAATCACCGGCCGGACGCGGGCGCCGTCCGGTTCGAGGGCAGCCCGATCACCGGGCTCCGGCCGCACCGGATCGTGTCCCTGGGCATCGCGCGGACGTTCCAGAACATCCGCCTGTTCCAGCGGCTCTCGGCGGTGGAGAACGTGCTGTCGGGCCGCCACTGCCGCACGCGCGCGGGCCTGCTCGCGGCGATGTTCCGGCCGCCCGGACAGGTGCGCGAGGAGAAGGAGGCGCTGGAGCGGGTGGCCGACGAGCTCGCCTTCGTCGGCCTCGGCGGCCGGGCGATGGAGCTCGCGCGGAACCTCTCGCACGGCGACCAGCGCCGCCTCGAGATCGCCCGGGCGCTGGCGAGCGACCCGCGGCTGCTCGTGCTCGACGAGCCCGCCGGCGGCATGAACGAGCAGGAGACCGTCGAGCTCGCCGGGCTCATCGGACGGATCCGCGCGCGCGGGATCACGGTGCTCCTCATCGAGCACGACATGAGCCTGGTGATGCGCGTGTGCGAGCGGATCGTGGTGCTGGAGTACGGGGTGAAGATCGCGGAGGGGACCCCCGCCGAGATCCAGCGCGACCCGAAGGTCATCGAGGCCTACCTCGGGACGGAGGAGGCCTGAGGTGGGCGCGCCGGTCCTCCAGCTCCGCGGCCTCGAGGTGCGCTACGGGAACGTGCGGGCGCTGCACGGGATCGATCTCGCCGTCCACGAGGGCGAGATCGTCACCATCCTCGGCGCGAACGGCGCCGGGAAGTCCACCACGCTCCGCGCCGTGAGCGGCCTCCTCCGGCCCTCGGCGGGCCAGATCCTCTACCAGGGGAGCGACGTCCGCGCGGTCCCCGCGCACGCGCTCGTGCACAAGGGCATCGCCCACGCGCCGGAGGGCCGGCGGCTGTTCGGCACCCTGACCGTGCAGGAGAACCTGACGCTCGGCGCGTTCTCGCGGAGCGACCGAGCGGCGGTCGCCGAGACGGAGGCCTGGGTCCTGGGGCTCTTCCCCGCGCTGCGCGGCCGCGAGGCGCAGCTCGCCGGCACCCTTTCCGGCGGCGAGCAGCAGATGCTCGCCATCGCCCGGGCCCTCATGGCGCGCCCGCGCCTGCTCCTCCTCGACGAGCCGTCGCTCGGGCTCGCGCCGCTCGTCGTGAAGACGATCTTCCGGACGATCCGGGAGATCAACGAGGCGCACGGGGTGACCATCGTCCTCGTCGAGCAGAACGCCCGCGCCGCGCTCCGGCTCGCGCACCGCGGCTACGTCATGGAGGTCGGGCGGATCGTCCTCGAGGACGCCGCCGCCGCGCTGGCCGCCAACCCGCGCGTCCAGAAGGCGTACCTCGGCGGGCACGCGGGGTAGGGCCGCCTCCGGCGCGCGCGGCGGCGGCCGCCTGTCAGGCGTGCTCGAGCAGCCGCTCCAGCACCTCGCGTCCGTGCGTCCAGAGCAGCGCGCCGCCCGCGTCCGGGAGGACGGTCCGGCGCGCGGGCGAGAGGCGCGAGGCGAGCGTGGCGCCGTGGTCGGGCGAGTGGACGGGGCTCGTGTCCCGGGCGCCGTACCAGAGGTCGACCGGCACGCGCACCGCCCCGGGGTCGAACGGCCAGCGGGACATCGCCAGCAGCGTGTCGCGGACGTAGCCGCCGGGCCCCTGCGCGAACGCCTCCGCGAGCGCCCGGCGGTAGGCCCCCTCGAACGCCGGCGTCGTGTACACCGCCCGGTCGGACGGGTCGCTCCCGTCCAGGACCATCGCCCACATGCGCTCCGGCGTCATCCCCGCGAGGAAGCGCGCGACCTCCTCCGGCTCGGCCGCGATGCGGTCCACGAGCGCCGCCGAGCCCGGGCCGATCGATCGAGAGGAGCCGGACGCCCAGCGCGTCGAGCGCGTCGGCCGCGAACCCGAGCGAGCGGCTCGTGGCGGCGCCGGGGCAGAGCAGGACCGGCGCGCCGGACTCGGGGCCCCACTCGGCCCACGCCAGCGATCTGCCGTCCGGCAGGGCGGTCTGGCCGGCGCGGGCGGGGGGAGCGATGGAGCGCATGACGCGGCGACGTGTACGCCAGCTCGGCGCCGGGATGAAGCCGCCCGCGCGGGTCCCTCACTCAGCGCCGGGGCGCCGGGCCCGCCGCGCCCGCATCTCGCGGACCACGGCGGCGTCGTCCGCCGCCGAGAGCGTCCGGCGCATCGCCGGAAAGACGATCGCCTCCTCGAGCCCGAGGTGCTGCGCGAAGTGCGCCTCGAGCTCCGCGGCGGCCGCGGCGAGCGGCCCGGCCACCCGCGGCAGGGCCGCGGGATCGCGCTCCAGCGTCCGGCAGGCGCCGAGCACGCGCGCGAGGGGGGCGTCGTGCTCCCGGTGCTCGCGCGACATCGTCGCGAGCGCGTCGTCGAGCGCAGCGTCCCGGCCGCGGAGGCGCGGGAGGATGGACTCCTCCTCGTCCTGGGCGTGCAGCGGGAGCGCCTCCGCGAAGTACCGGCGGACGCGCTGGGCTGCGTCGCGGACCTCGTCGGGGTCGGCGCCGGCGGCGGCCGCGAGCCGCGACGCGAGCGCGGCGAACGTGCGGATCCGCTGGTGACACTCGAGGAGGAGGCCGACCGAGTCCTCGGCGATGGTCCCGGCTCCGAGGCGGGTGAGCATGACGGAGTCCTCCCGCGCGACCCGTGTCGACGCCGCCGTGGTGTAACCGCGCCGGAGCGTGCGCGCAGGGGCGCCCCAGCGGTGGCGCGGGCGCACGCATCCCGGTTGCCCGCCCGCGGCCGTCGTGACACGCTGCCGCGCCGTACGGCTCGAGGGGGCCCATGTCCACCGAATACCGCGCGATCAACCTCGCCAACTGGAACAGCCGCGTCCCGTTCCACGCCCGCGGGTACGGCCTCCATCGGTTCCGGACCGACCCGGAGTTCCTCTCGGGCGTCGTGCGCTTCGACCTGCCGCGGCTCGGCGACGTCTCCGGGCTCGACGTGGTCCACCTGCAGTGCCACATCGGGACGGACACGCTGTCGCTGGCCCGGCGCGGGGCGCGGATGACCGGGCTCGACTTCTCCGCCCCGGCGCTCGACGTCGCCCGCGCGCTCGCCGCGGACTGCGGCGCGGAGATCGCGTACGTCGAGGCCGACGTCCACGGCGCCGTCGAGGCGCTCGGCGCGGAGCGGTTCGATCTCGTGTACACGGGGATGGGCGCGCTCTGCTGGCTGCCCGACGTTCGGCGCTGGGCGCGGGTGGTGAGCGAGCTGCTCCGGCCGGGCGGGCGCCTGTTCATGCGCGAGGGGCATCCGATGCTCTGGTCGCTCTGCCAGCCGCGGGCGGACGGGCTGGTGGTCGTCGACCACCCGTACTTCGAGACGCCCGGGGGCACGCGGTTCGTGGAGACGAAGACGTACGTGGCGCACGAGGGCGAGCTCGCCGCGCCGGAGACGGTCGAGTTCAACCACGGCCTCGGGGAGCTCCTGACCGCGGTGGCCGACGCGGGCCTCGCGCTCGCCGGGTTCGAGGAGCACGACTCCGTCCCGTGGGACTTCTACCCGGGCGCGACCGTTCAGGACGCGCGCGGCGAGTACCGGCTCCGCGAACGCCCGGAGCGGCTCGCCGCGAGCTACACGCTCCGTGCGGTGAAGGCCTGAGGGAGGGACACCATGGCCCAGGAAGGCGGACCATCCCCGGAGTCCCGCCCGGCGCCGCCCGCCCGGCCCCGGGTCCCGGCGCTCGGGATCCTGTTCGTCGCCGCGGGGGCGATCCTGCTCGCCTCGACCGTGCTGCCGGACGCGACCCTCTCGAACCTCTGGCCGCTCTTCCTGCTCATCCCGGCCGCCGTCCTGCTCGAGCGGTTCGTCGCCGACCCGAAGCACGCCAGCGGCGTGCTCGTGCCGATCGGCGTCCTCGCGTACCTCGCGGTCTTCTTCCTCTGGCTCAACTTCACGTCGTGGTCGCACACCGCGCGCACGTGGCCGCACTTCCTGCTCGCGCCGGCGTTCGGCCTGTTCCTCCTCTTCCTCGCGACGCGCAACACGAGCCTCCTCGTCCCGATCACGATCCTCACCGCCGTGGCGGTCGTCTCCCTGGCCGGCCTCCAGCGCTCCCGCGTCGCGATCGCGGTCGTGCTCATCGCCGTCGGCGTGGTGCTCATCCTCGGGCCGGCGCTCCGCCGGCGGCGCGGCTGAGGGGCCCGGGTCCCGGGGGCCCTCGGTCCCTGCGCCGCTGCTCCGCGGAGCCGCGGGCCGATCCCGCCGGAGCCTTCCGTGCTGCGGCTTCACCCCGCGTCCGGTGCGCCGGACGCGCCGGGTCACCATGCTTGCGGTCTCACCGAACGTACGAGGAGGGGTCTACGTGAAGACTTTCGCAACGAGGAGCATGTACGCGCTGGGGGTGGTCGCGGCGCTCGCCCTGCTCGCGCCCGGAGACGCAGCGGGGCAGGCGGCGAACGGCATCGGCTATTCGTCGACCGGCCCGACGGCGGGCAGCGGCGGCCCGGGGACGCTCGGCACCGAGGTCCCGAACGACTCTGCGGTGGCGCAGGGCTACTACCACTCCCGGTCGAACGTGGAGGGCGACAGCCGGCAGCTCGGGGACAGCATCCGCCAGCTCATCACCGAGAACCGCCGGGCGATGCAGCAGGCGCAGGCGGCGGCGCAGTCGGGCGACGCGGCCATGGCCGACGCCGCCAAGCAGGTGGCGGACGCCCGGTCGATCGCGGAGTTCAACCTCCTGAGGAGCGCGCAGGAGAGCGGGTTCGAACTCGGGGACGCGGTGGAGGGCGGCTTCGCCGCCACGGGCTCAATGGGCGCCGACTCCAGCGACCTGCCCTCGTACGGCACGACGGAGACCGCGACCGCGGCGGCGGAGACGTCGCAGTCCACCGGGTCCTCCGAGGAGTCGTCCGGCGCCTCGGAGTCGCTCGGCTCGACGGCGCAGTCGGACGCGCAGACGCATGCGTCCACGCTCGGCGACCTCGTCGACCAGGCGCGCGAAGAGAACCGGCTCCAGCTCGCGTCGTCGCTGGAGGTGGCGCAGAAGGCGCTCGACTCCGCGGCGAACGCGTCGAGCGCGCTGTCGAGCAGCACCGGCACCTCGCCGTCGCCGTGAGGTGACGCAGCGCCGCGCGCGTGGAGGAGGGCGGCTCCCGCCGCCCCTCCGCCCACGCGGGGCGTCATCGATCAGAAGCCCTCGAGCGCGTCCGCCGCCGCCTCGTCGCGCTCCAGCGGGAGCGCGCGCACGGCGGCACCGCTCCGGCTGCGCCGCGGGGCGGGCACGGCCGCCCGCGCCGCGTGGGGCGTCCGCGTGAGCTGGAACGAGCTCACCATGGCGGCGAGCTCCTCGGACTGGCCGTTGAGCTCGGCCGCGGCGCTCGAGGACTCCTCGGCGCTCGCCGCGTTCTGCTGCGTGACCTTGTCCATCTCCCCGACGGCGCGGGTGACCTGCTCGATCGCGCTCGCCTGCTCCCGCGACGCGCCCGTGATCTCGGCGACGATCCCCGTGACCTCGTCGACGCCGGCCACGATCTCGGTCAGCCTCTCCGCCACCCGCCTGCTCGCCGCGTCGCCGTCGCCGGTCTGGGCGACCGACTGGCGGATGAGGGTCTCGGTCTTGCCTGCGGCGTCCTTCGCGCGCTGCGCGAGGCTCCGCACCTCCTCGGCCACCACGGCGAACCCGCGCCCGGCCTCGCCCGCCCGGGCGGCCTCCACCGCGGCGTTGAGCGCGAGCAGGTTGGTCTGGAACGCGATGTCGTTGATGTCGCGGATGATCTGCGACGTGCCCTCGGCCGAGGCGCGGACCTTGCCCATCGCCCCCCGCAGCTCCTCGACCGCGCGCGCGCCCTGCGCGGCCGCCTCGCGCGCCGTGTGCGCCAGCCGGTTGGCGTGCTGCGCGTGGTCGGCGGTCCGGCGGGCGAGGGTGGCGATGGCGGACACGCTGGCGGTCGTCTCGCCGAGGCTCGCCGCCTGCTGGCTCGCGCCGGTGGCCACGGCCTGCGACGAGCTCGCGATCTGCTCGGACGCGCTCGAGACCTGCTCGGCCGCGTCCGCCACCTGCCCGAGCGCCCGGTCCAGCGCGTCGGCCGTCCGGTTGAGCGCGTCCTTCATCGCGGCGTGCTCGCCGCTGTAGGCGCCGCTCATGCGGGCGCGGAGGTCGCGCCGCGCGAGGGCCGCGAGGACGCCGGTCGCCTCGTTCACCGGGGCGAGGAGCGCGGCGAGCGTCTGGTTGACGCTCTCGAGCAGGGCGCGCGCGTCGTTCCGGTACCGGGTCGGGTCCGTGCGGGCCGAGAGGTCGCCCTGCGCGAGGTGGCCGAGCACGTCGGCGACCTCCCGCACCGGCGCGACCAGCGCGTCGAGCGTGTCGTTCACGCCCTGGACGATGGTCCGGAACCCGCCGGGCTGGCGGCTCGCGTCGGCCCGGACTCCGAGCCGGCCCTCGACCGCGGCCCGCGAGAGGGCGGCGGCGTCGGTGACCAGCGCGCGGAGGTTGGCCCGCACCTGCTCGATCGTCTCGTTCACGAACCGCTTCTTGCCCGGCAGCGGCGCGAGCTCGGCGTCGAAGTTGCCTCGGCCGAGCTCGGCGACGACGGCCATGGCCCTCCGGTTCTCGTCGCGGTGCGCGCCGACCATCTCGTTCACGCCGTGGGCCATGGCCCGGAAGTCGCCGGGGAACCGCGCCTCGTCGATCGCGGCGTCCACGTCGCCCCGTGCGTGCTCCGCGGTGACCCGGCTCATCTCGGCGATCAGGGTCTGGAGGTTGTGGCGGACGCGCTCCACGGCCTCGTTGATGAACCGCTTCTTGCCGGGGAGGGGGTCGAGGCGCACGTCGAACCGGCCGCGCCCGAGCTCCCCGAAGACGGCCATCGCCCGCTTCTGCAGCGCCACGTGGGCGTGCACCATCTCGTTCACGCCGAGCGCCATCGTCGCGTAGTCGCCCGGGAACCGCGTGATGTCGATCTCGGCGTGGATGTCGCCCTCCCGGTGCGCCGCGTTCATCCGGTCCATCTCGGCGATGAACCCATGGAGGATGCCGGCGACGGCGTCGAGGCTGGCGCGGAGGCGATCGAGCTCCGCGTCCGGCGACTTCGCGAGCGGCTCCGGCAGGTCGCCGCGCGCGAGCCGGTCCAGCCGCTCGCCGACGAGCCCGACGATGTGGGCGGTGCTCCGGGAGAGGGCCGCGACCGACGCGCCGGCCACTCCGGCGAGCGCGAGGAGCGCCAGCACCACGGCCACGCGCGCCGCGCCAGAGAGCGACAGCGCGGCCGCGCCGACGGCGACGGCCGTGAGCACCGCGAGCGCAGCGAGGGTGATCAGGGTCCGGGTGCGCGTGGTGAGGGTGAAGAACACGTACGCTCCTTCTCGAGGATCCGCTCCCGAGCGCGTGGAGCAGCATGCCGGATGCCAGCGACGGATCGGCTCCCCTGAGGCCCGCGTGACCTGGAAACGGGGGACGGCCTGCGACGTTTCAGCCAGTGAACACCCGGGGGTGTCGAGCGCGGCGACGGGTTCGCGGACACCCCGATGCGCCGGGCACCCGCCGGCGTGGGGCGGACGCAGGCCGCGCCGCGGCGATCGCCGCGGGCGCGGGAAATGCTTCACCCCTCCGCGCAGGGCCGCGCGGCCCGCCAGGAAGGAGCGGCATGGAGAAGCCAGTTGCCGTCGCGACGGAGCGGTTCGGGACCGGGTTCACCGGCCTCATGTACGGTCACATGCAGAAGCACGTCGGCCCCGGGCAGCGGGTCATCGAGTGCGAGATCGTCCTGCGCGACGATCCGGAGTACGTCCGCCACCACCTGCTGCGGCTGCTCGAGGGCGCGGAGCGGCCGCGCGCGCTCATCGGGATCTGCGTCCAGCCGGACGCCGAGACCGTCGCGATCTTCCACGCCGCGGGCGTGCCGGTGGTGCTCGTCGACGAGGAGCAGGAGGGCGCGTCCACCGTCTCGTCCGACAACTTCGCCGGCGGGTACGTCGCGGGACGGTTCCTGGCCGAGGCGGGCCGGCGGCGCTGCGCGATGGTCTCCGGGCCGCTGCACGCGAACGGGGGCTACAACGCGCTCCAGCGCATGCGGGGGTTCCAGAAGGCGCTCGCGGAGCGCGGGATCCCCTTCGGCGAGAAGGACGTCGTCGAGGCCCCCGACTACTCGCGCCAGGACGGCGTCAACGCCCTCGCCGCGATCGTGCGGGCCCGGCCCGACGTCGAGGCGGTGTTCTGCGCCGCGGGCGACATCTGCGCGACCGGCCTCCTCGCCACCGCGCGGGAGCTGAAGCTCCCGGTGCCGACCCGGCTCGCGGTCGTCGGCTACGACGATCACAAGCTGGCGAGCGTCTCGAACCCGCCCCTCAGCACCGTGCGCCAGCCGCTCGGGGAGATCGCCGGCGAGGCCTGGCGCCTCGCCACGCGGGCGACCGCCGAGATCCTCGCCAAGCCCCAGCGGCTGCTCCTCGCGCCGGCGATGGTCCGGCGGGCGACCGCCTAGCCGTCGCGCGCGCGCCGCTCAGTGCCGGTCCGGGTGGCCCTGGAGGAGCCTCGAGACCTCCTGGAGCACCTGCTCGGACTCCGGCCGCTCCGCGCCGACGAAGGTCGAGAAGAAAGAGGACGGCCCCGACAAGAAGTACCCGACATGAAGACCCGAACCCGGTTCGTCCTCGCCTCGACGGCGGTGCTGGGCCTCGTCGCCGGGGCGCTCCTCTCGTTCGCCGTCCAGCGACGAGCGTCCCCGCCGCCGCCGGCGGCGGAGGCCCCGGCCGCCGCGCAGCAGATGGACCGCCCCCCGGAGCGGCGCGAGGAGCTCGACGCCGAGGAGCGGCACACGATCGCGCTCTTCGAGCGCGCCTCGCGCTCGGTCTGCTTCATCACGACGAGCGTCGAGCAGGTCGACCTCTGGTCCCGGAGCGTGACCGAGCTCCCCGCGGGCACCGGCTCCGGGTTCGTGTGGGACGACCGGGGTCACGTCGTCACGAACTTCCACGTCGTGCAGAACGCGGACGGCGCGACGGTCACGCTCGGGCAGGACGAATGGCCGGCCAAGGTGGTCGGTGTCGCCCCCGAGCAGGACCTGGCGGTGCTGCGCATCGAGGCGCCGCGCGAGAAGCTGGCACCGCTCCCCGTGGGGAGCAGCGCCCGGCTGCGCGTGGGCCAGAAGGTGTTCGCGATCGGCAACCCCTTCGGCCTCGACTTCTCGCTCACGAGCGGGATCGTGAGCGCGCTCGGCCGCTCCATCCAGAGCGTGGGCGGCGCCACCATCTTCGACGTCATCCAGACCGACGCCGCGATCAACCCCGGCAACTCGGGCGGCCCGCTGCTCGACAGCGCCGGCCGCCTCGTCGGCGTGAACACCGCGATCTACAGCCCCTCGGGCGCGAACGCCGGGATCGGGTTCGCGGTGCCGGCCGACACGGTCAACCGGATCATCCCCGAGCTGATCGTCCATGGACGGGTGGTCCGCCCGGTGCTCGGCGTGCAGCTCGTCGACGACGCCGTGAACGCCGCGCTGGTGCGGCGGATGGGGATCGAGGGCGCGCTCATCGCGCGGGTGGCCCGCCGCACGGGGGCGGCGGAGGCGGGGCTCCGCGGCGCGGAGCGTGGCCGCGGTGGACGGGTCGTGCCCGGCGACGTCATTCAGACGATCGACGGGAAGCCGGTCCGGAGCGGCAGCGATCTGCTCGGCCGCCTCGGCGCCTACAAGCCGGGGGACCTGGTCCGGCTCGGCGTGTGGAGGGACGGGGAGCGCCGCGACGTCGACGTCCGGCTCCAGGCGCCCGAGGAGTGACCGCGCGTGCCCCGCTCCGTCGCCGCCGCCCCGAGGGACTACTTCTACCAGCGCGGCCGCGGCACCGGCGCCGGTTCGGGCTCGGACCAGCAGATCCGGCTCGTGCTCCGGTTCGGCGGCGCCCTCGACCTCGAGGTCCTGCGGCGCGCGGTCCGCGCCGTGGTCGAGGAGGATCCGATCCTCCGCGCCCGGTTCGTCGAGCCGCGGCCGTTCGACGCCCGCTGGGAGGTGCGCGCGCTCGACGACGCGATCCCGCCCTGCGAGGTCGAGGAGGCCGAGCAGGGGGAAGCCGCGGTCGCGGCGTTCCTGGCAGGGCTCGACGTCCGGCCGGACGGCCCGTACTTCCAGCTCCGCGTCGTCCGCTCCGCCGGGCGCGACACGCTCTGCCTCCGCGTCGATCACCGGCTGTGCGACGGCGGGGGCTCGAAGGCGCTCGTCGAGCGGCTCGCCGATCGCTATCGGCGGGTCGCCGCGGGGGCGCCGCTCCCGCCGCCGCGCGCCGGCTTCGCGCCGCGCACCCTGGCCGG
>Ga0196976_1000045_pt1 | contig 81395 bp, 86 predicted proteins | sample S3v_513CmetaG_FD_148644 | JGI IMG/M metagenome (GOLD analysis project Ga0196976, IMG submission 148644) | Soil microbial communities from Anza Borrego desert, Southern California, United States - S3+v_5-13C | ecosystem: Environmental > Terrestrial > Soil > Desert | place: USA: California...
AGCGACGCGAGCGGCACGACGATCGAGCCGTTCTGCAGCTGGTCGCCGTCGCGGCCGCCGCCGTCGGCGACGCTGAAGGTCCAGGCACCGCCGCGCGGGCGGACGTAGAGGACTTCGACCGTGCCGCTGGCGATCGTGATGGCGCTTTTTCCGGCCGCGGCCTGGATCGGGATGGCGTGCTGGGAGACGATGGTCCCGGCGGGCTTCGCCTCCGCGGTGACGCCGTTGTCGACGTCGGCGACGACCCAGAGGGAGCGCGACGTGTCGGCGTTCTCGTAGTCGATGGCGAACGACGAACCGGGCGTGGCCGGTGCGAAGCCGCGCACGATGCGCGTGGCGGCGTAATGCCGGCGCGGCTCGCGGACCATGGCCAGCCAGGCCAGGCGCGTGCCGGGCTTCAGACCCGCCACCGTGACGCCGCTGCGTCCGAAGGCAACGGACGGCGGGGTTCCTTTCCCGGCGGCATGCAGTGAATGAAGGGCGAGGGTGCCGCAGAGGACACCGAGGAGCACTCGTCTGATCACGGGGTTTCCTTCCGGCTACTGAAGCGACAGGAGGACGAGAATTTCACCCTCCCCTTTGGCGAGCGGCTCGAGGGCCTTGCCGATGATGGTGCCGGGCTGGTGGAACGTGCGGCCGCTGATCTGCACGGGCTCGGACTTCATGGCCACGCCGGCCTTGTCGCTGCTGACGAGCAGGTCGCCGATGGCCACGGGGGCACGGGAGGCGTCGACGCGGACTCTGACCCGTCCGGTGGTAGCCACTTTCACTTTGGCATCGCCTTCCTCGCCGAGGAGCAGGCCCGGGCGGTCGGAGACGACGCCGGCCACGCTGGTGGCATACGCGGCCGTGGAGGGCATGACCTGGTTGGGCGCGCTCGGGTCGAGGACGACGACCGTGGCGGCGCCGATCTCCTCGGCGGCCGGGACCCACTCGGCGACGTCCTGGTATTTCGCGTTGATGTTGCCGGTGACGTGGATGTCGCCGTGGACCTTGAACCGTGTGCCGGTGTCGCCGGTGAGGCCGACCGTCACGAGACCGTTGTAATCGAGGCGCATGCGCTCGACGCCCAGGCCATTCGTGCCGGTGGAGAAGACCAGATCGGAGGGGACGGAGCCGGTGAGCGGATTGGCGCCGGCCATGAACTTGATGTTCGCGCCCGTGCGCACGTACGAGGTGCCGTCATACGCCTCGGAGTAAATGGTGCCGAGGGAGTCGCCGTTGGCGACCACGGTCGGCACGGCGAACGTGCCGCGGCTCTTGCGCAGGGCGATGATCGCGCTGTTGTTGCCGGTATTGGACTGATGGATCATCAGTCCGCGCGGCTGTGCGATCTCACTGCTGAAGATGTGCAGCGCGGTCGCGGGAGTGGTGACCCCGATCCCGACTTTGTCACTGGTGGTCGTATTGCCGTTGGCACTCTGAAACCCTGGGGTCTGGGCGCCCGCGGTGATCGCCGCGAACAGAAGAACGGCAGACGCAACTCCGGTACGGATACGCATGAACGAAGCTCCTTGATTGTCTTTTGGACGTGTTTCGGTCCGTTGCTATGACCGACGGAGCGATGTGGCGCGTATTACCGGGCACTAAAAAAATTAAAAGGGACATATTGACTTCCTGCCATCTCGGATGCTTATTGTGGGGATGCGTACAATCAAAGGCCTTTCCTTGCTGCTGCTGCTCGTCTGCCTGACGGCGTCCGCCCAGGACGACGTTCCATTGAAGAACTGGTCCGTGCCGGCACAAGGGAAGGTGACGACGAACACGAACGGGACGACGTTCGTCGGGATCACGCCCTGTCGGCTCGTCGATACGCGCTTCAGCAACGGACCGTTCTCCGGTCCGGCATTCAGTGCAAACGAAACGCGTACGTATGACGTCGCCGCCGGCCCGTGCACGGAGGCCGCCTTCGCGGCGGTGTACTCACTGAGCTTCACCCTCGTGAACTACAACCCCGCCGCGAGCGGCTATGTGACAGCCTTCCCCGCGGGCGTAACGATGCCCCCTGTGTCGACGGTGAACTTCGGCAGCGGCGTTCCCGTGGCGAACGCCGCAATTGTCGCCTCGGGCGCTGGAGGAGCAATCTCAGTCTATGCCAGCGCGGCGACGCACCTGATCATCGACGTCAACGGCTACTTCATCGGCGCGGCGCAGTCGCTCCCACCCGCAAAGGTGTTCCAGCTGACCGGGACCGTGTCAAACGGCGGCGTGATCATGGGGCGCAATGCGACATCCGTCAGCGGCTTTTACACAACGGGCGTTCTCGGCCACGTCACAGACCTGACCCTCACCGACGCGTCCGGCGTGATGGGCTACACCACATCCGGCGTGACATGGGGCGTGAAGGGCTTCAATGGCGGCACGACCGGCAGCAGCGGCGGAGTCCTCGGCATCGCCGGAGCGCGGCCGACCGCAACCACGTTCGGAATCGCCGGCGTACGCGGCGAGTCGAAGTTTGATTTCGGTGTCCTCGGAATGACGTCCAACTCGAACTCCGCCGGCATCCAGGGAGTCGTTCTCGACGCACAAGGCAACATTCTCCGCGGTGGCAACCTCGGCACGAATGCGTTCGGTGTGTGGTCGATGGGCAACACCGGCGCGTCCGGAACCAAATCCTTCGTCGATCCCCACCCTACCGACCCGACCAAGGTCGTGCGCTTCATCTCCCTCGAAGGACCGGAGGCCGGGACGTACTTTCGCGGGCGCGGCAGGTTCGTGCGCGGGAAAGCCGTCATCGAGGTGCCGGAGGCGTTCCGCATTACCACCGAGGAGGAAGGGCTGACCGTGCACATCACGCCGATGGGACAGCCGGCCATGGTCGCGGTGACGCGACAGTCGCTGGCGGTTATCGAAGCCACCGCGACGCGCGACGTGGAGTTTTCGTACGTCGTCTACGGTGTCCGTCGCGGCTACAAGGACTTCCAGCCGATCGACGACGGGACGGAGTTCATCCCTGAGACCGCGAACGCGAAAATCCCGGCGTATCTCAACGAGAGCCAGAAACAGCGCCTGATCGACAACGGCACGTACAACGTCGACGGCACGGTGAATCTCGCCACCGCGGTACGTCTCGGATGGGAGAAAGGGTGGGCGGAGCGGGAGAAGCGGCGCTAAGCAGAACGCACCCATTCGACCCACAGTCCCCTCTCCCCACCGCGTGGGGAGAGGGTCAGGGTGAGGGGACGTGCCCCGCTACGAGGAACCGCCCCTCACCCTGGCCCTCTCCCCGCACGCGGGGAGAGGGGACCGTGGGCGGAACCACTGCGTTCTGCTTAGCGCTCGAGCGCGGTGCGGACCCGCTCCCACCGCGTCTCCCAGTCGCCGCTGACGATCTCCCATTGCGTCCCGAATTCGTCGAGGGCGGCGCGGAAGGCGTCGAAGAGGTCTTCCCGGGCTTCGCCGCCGGCGTCGCGGGCGGGGTCAGGCTTCCAGGGGATGTCGGTGTCGAGAAGGAGATAGAGATCGGCCTTGCGGCGGCGCGCTTCCTCCTCGATCCACGCGGGGCAGGAGCCGTAGTAGTAGCGGGCGTAGACGACGGTGGAGATCAGGTCGGTGTCGAGGAGGATCAGCGGGCCGCCCGCGGCGTCTTCGTTGGCGATCTGGCCGCGGGCGATCGGCTCGACGTCGGCCGTGGTGAGCTCCTGATGGCGCTCGGCGTACTCGCGCGCGTACTCGCGCACCCACGTCGCGCCGAGCTCGCGCGCGGCGCGGGCCGCGAGCTCGCTCTTGCCGGTCGACTCGGGGCCGGTCAGGCAGATACGAGTGATTTTCGCCATTCGCGGTATCCGAGGATGGCCAGCACCCAGAGCGCGACGTAGAGCACGGCCGTCGGGTAGAGCTCGCGGTAGACGTAGAGCGGCACGGAGACGGTGTTGACCGCGATCCAGAGGAGCCAGTTCTCGATCCATTTGCGCGCGGTCATCCACTGCGCGACGAGACTCCAGACGAAGAGCGACGAGTCGACGTACGGGTTCGGATTGTCGGTGAAGCGGAGTTGAAAGGCGATCACGGCGGCGGAGCCGAGCACCCCGATGGTGAGGCCGGCCAGCCACGCCCAGCGCGGCGTGCGCGTCACCGGCAGCTCCGTCTTCCGCGCGCCGCCGTGCAGCCACTCGTACCAGCCGTAGAGCATCAGCCCGAAGCAGACGACCTGCAGCAGCGACTCGGCGTACAGCCTGGCCTGGAAGTACACCCACGTGTACATCACCAGCGCCACCAGGCCGGTCGGGTAGTACCAGATGTTCTCTTTCGTCGCGAACCAGATGCTCGCGACGGTGATGACGGCGGCGACGAGCTCGAAGACGCTCAAAATCCGAGATCCAGCAGGACCACCGCGTTGCGCGTGGCCTGCGGATAGTAGTACGCGGTGCGGGTCAGCTCCTCCCCCGCGTAATAGAGATAGCTGTAGCCGCTCGGGCGGATGCGGTCGTTGTCGAAGACGTTGTTGACCTGCAGCGTCACGCGCGCCCACGGCGTCACGGCGTACGAGAGCGTGGCGTCGGCGGTGAAGTACGCGGGCGTGTCGAGGTCGGGATGGTTCGTGTTGTCGAGGTACGCGCGGCCGACGTAGCGGCCGATCGCGCCGGCGCGGAAGCGGGCGCCGGGCGTGTAGTCGACCGCCTGGCTCAGGATCACGGAGGGGGTGAGCAGCGGCTCGACGTCGCGGTACGCCAGCGCACGCGATCCCGCCCAGGCTCCCGACGCGTCGTAGACGTCGACGGACTGCGTCCAGTCGCGGATGCGGTTGCGGCTCAGGTTGGCGACGGTGCGGAGGCGGAGCACGGCGGAGGCCTGCCACGCCGCGTCGAGCTCGACTCCGCGGCGGAAGCTCCGGTCGACGTTCCGGCGCAGCGCCATGCCGGTCTCCGACTGCCCTCCCGTCGCGGCAATCTCGTTGCGGAACTCCATGGCGTAGAGGTTCGCGCTCCATTCGAATCGAGCGGCCCGGTAGTCCCAGCCGGCCTCGATGTCGACGACACGCTCGGGCCGCACCGCGTGCGGGTCGAGCGGCTCGGACAGGTTGTCCTGGCCGAGGAACATGTCGTTGCGGGCCGGCTCGCGCGTCGTGGTTCCCGCGGATGCATAGATCGACGAGCGAGCGTTCAGCGTATGGCGCACGCCGATCTTGGGGTTGAAGAACGTCCAGTCGATCGATTCGATGTCGACGTCGCCGTGATAGTCGAACGTGGCGTGGCGCACCTGTGCGTCGCCGTAGAGCAGCCACTTGCCCGCGGTGTACGTGAGCTTGGCGAAGGCGTTGGCCTCCCCTTTCACGCCGTAATTCGCGTAGTCGCGATGTGGGGCGGGCTTCAGCCCGCCGTCTTCAGCGGGCTGAAGCCCGCTCCACATTCCGATGTTGTCGCGGGTGTGGTCGCGCTTGAAGCGGTTCACGTGCAGGCCGGTGTTGAGCGTCATGGCGCCGCGCGTGCGCGAGTACGTGCCGATGGCGCCGAGGAGCATGCCGTCGAGGCCGTACTGCCGCAGCTCGCCGGCGCTCGAGAAGAGGCGGAACCAGCCGTAGCCGCGCTGGTAGTACACCGATGCGGTCATGTCGGCGTCGCCGCCGAGGGGGCGGATGTACTGCACCTGTCCGAGGTCGTAGCCGAAGTCGTCCTTCTCCTCGGGGCGCAGCGGGTTGGCGCGTGGGTTCGTCTCCAGCAGCGCCGCCTCGGTGGCGTAGTACGAGGCCTGCTGTTCCATGTGGCCGGAGAAGCCGGTCACCTTGAGCAGCGCGTCGCCGACGGTCTTCGAGCCGCTGAGGAAGACGTTGCGCTGGCGCACGCCGGAGTTGTCGCGGAAGCCTTCGTTCTCGAGGTACGACACGCGCGCGTAGAGCGCGAGCCCCGTGGGAAGTGCGCCGGAGTGCCAGCCGGCGGAGACCTGGCGCCCGCCGAACGAGCCGGCACCGAGCGTGGCGTCGACGCGTTGCTCCTGGCCGAGGTCGATGGACTGCATGTTCACCGAGCCGCCGAAGGAGGGGGTGCCGACCGTGGAGGTGCCGACGCCGCGCTGGATCTGCACGCTCTCCAGCGACCGCGCCAGATCGGGAAAGTCGGCGAAGTAAGTCCCCATGTCCTCGGAGTCGGCGAGCGGGACGCCGTCGAGAGTGAAGTTGATGCGCGAGGGGCTGACGCCGCGCAGCGAGATGTAGGAGTAGCCGGTGCCGCCCGCGCCCGACTCGGAGAAGGCGGTGACCGCAGGCGCGTCGCGCAGCAGCAGCGGGACGTCCTGGCCGTAGTAGCGCTTCTCGATCTCTTCGCGCGGCAGGTCGCTCTTGGTGACGGGCGTCTCCGCCTCGGCGCGGATGCCGGAGACGGTGATGGTCTCGGCGAACGCGGGATCGAGCGTGACGTCGACGCGGTCGCCTGCCTTTGCCTGCAGTTCCTCGGTGTCGAAGCCGGGATGCATGACGCGGAGGTCGTAGGTGCCGTCACCGAGGTCGAGGGAGAACGTGCCGGCGGCGTCGGTGGTGACGCTGCGGACGTTGGCGACGGAGACGGTGGCGCCGGAGACCGGGGTGCCGGAAGAGTCTTTGACGGTGCCGCTGAGCGTCGCGGCGAGTACGACGAGTAATGAAAGGTTCATTTGCCTTCCCTACGCCGGTATGAGCCGGATCAGGTTCCACGGGTTTGATCTCAGGCCGCGAACGGCCACCCCGAGGCTGTACGAGAGTGTACTCGATTCAGTCCCCTCTCCCCCGCCAGGAGGAGAGGGTTAGGGTGAGGGGTCGTGTCCCGCTGCGTGACACGGCCCCTCACCCCGGCCCTCTCCCCGCGCGCGGGGAGAGGGGGGAGTGCTATGTCACTTCAACGCGAGCGTCACATTTGCGCCTGGAACGACGTCGTTGACCATCCCCGCCGGGTCGGTGGGCGGTTTGGTGGCGGCGTCGCCGTCGCTGTCGAGGCGTGCTTCGAGGCGGAACCTGGCCGGGAGCGGCTGGCCCATCATCGAGTCGGCGGAGCTGAGGGTGATGGTCAGGGGGAACGTCACACCCTGCAGGCGCTTGACCGCGGCCGGCGGCCCGCCCGCGGGATTGCGGGCAATGACGAAGAGGATGCCGGTCTTGGAGCGCGCCGCGGGGTCGAGCTCCAGGGTGACGTTGACGGACGGGCCGGAGACCGGGCCCGCGACCTGCGTCGGGGCGGCGGGCGCTCCGTCGACGGGCGGATGCCCCGCGGGCAGCTCGCCCGAGGCGGTGTCGATCGGCGGCGCGGAGGCGGCCTGTTTCATCTGCCGGAGCACGTCTTCGAGGCGCGCCTTGTCGCCCGGCGACTGTTTGGCCGCCTCGGCGATCATCGCTTCCGCTTCCTTCATCTCGTTGCGCTGCGCGTGCATCCACGCCAGGCCGACCCAACTGTCGAGGTTCTTCGGATTGCTCTTTGCGGCGCGCTGCAGCATGCTCCTGGCCTGGTCGCTCTCCCCCATGGCCATGCGCACGAGCGCGGCGTAGGTGAGCGCGCGGCTGTCCTCGGGCTGGCGGTCGAGGACGAACTTCGTCTGCTCGAAGACGGCCATCAGGTTTTCCTGCTCGAGGTAGGCCTGCGCGAGATCGTTGCGGAGCTGGAGGTTCTCCGGATCGCGCTGCACGGCGCCTTCGAGCTGCTGGAGCATCGGGTTGGCCGCCTGCTGCGGAGGCGCCTGCTGCTGCATGGCCGGCAGGTTGCCGGTGACGGTGCCGCCTTCCTGCCGCGGCTCGGCAGCCTGCATGACGAAGTAGAAGAGCGCGGCCAGCGCGGCGCAGGAACCGGCGCCCCAGAGGAAGCCTTTGGTGGAGGGGTTCATGCCGGACGCAGGGCGGGCTTCAGCCCGCCTTTCCGCGGGAACGGGACGGGCTGAAGCCCGTCCTGCGTCGAGCTTGCGCAGGACTTCGGCGGTTTCATTTTCGAGTCGGGCGCGCTCATCCGCGGTCGTCGACGGGTCGCGAAGCTGCGCGATCAGGGCGTCGCGCTTGGCCTCGAGATCCTTGCGGGCCAGCTCGTGCTCGTCGCCGAGCGTGCGTGTGCGGCGCTTGTTGAAGACGAAGATGAAAAGCGCGCCGAGAGCGAGGCCGGCGCCGAGGATGGCGAGTGCGCTCGTCCAGTCGGTGGTTGCGTTCATGATTTCTCTCCGCTGACGAGGTCGCGGACTCGCGCCAGATACGGGTCGTCAGCGGTTGGCGGTTGGCGGTTGGCGGTTGGCGGGTCGGGAGCCTGCTGGAGCTTCTTGAGTTTTACGAAGACGACGATCAGGCCGAGGACGAGGGCGAGCACCGGCAGCAGCCACACCACGGGGCTCTTCGGCTTGAGCAGGACGAACTGGCCGTAGCTCTTTTCGAAGTACTCGAGGATCTGTTCCTCGGTGTAGCCGCGGGCGAGGAGCTCGCGCACCTGGTTCTTCATGTTCACGGCCATCTCGGCCGGCGAGTCGGCGACGGACATGCCCTGGCACACGGGGCAGCGCAGGAGCGCGCCGACTTCGTTCGTGCGCTGGAAAAGCGCGTCGCCGGTGAGGGGCTGTCCCTTCGGCGGCCCGACGAACTGCTGCGCGTCGGGGACCTGCAACTGCAGCAGCAGCACGAAGGCGAGGATGGTCATTGCCGCATCACTTTCTGGAGGTGCTCGCGGATGATGTCACCGTTCATCGGCCCGTTGTACTTGGCCACGATGACGCCGTCGGCGTCGATGAAGTACGTCTCCGGCACGCCGCCGACGCCGTAGGCGATGGCGGTCTTGCCCGCCTCGTCGACGACGGTCGGGTAGCCCGAGCCGCGCTGCGCGAGGAAGCTGAGGATCTTGTCTTCCTGGTCCTGGAACACCACGCCGAGGAACTGCACGTTGGGCTGCAGCATGCGCGCGTTGGCGACGAGGACGGGATGCTCTTCCCAGCAGGGGCCGCACCACGTGGCCCAGAAGTTGACGACCAGCGGCTTGCCGCGGAACTGCGAGATATCGATGGTGTTGGTCGTGCCGACCTGCCGCAAGGCGAACGTCGGCGCCGCCTTGCCGATCAGCGGCGAGCGGATCTCCGCCGGGTTCTTTCCCAGCCCCATGAAGAGGACGCCGACGAGGACCGCGGCGATGATGACGCCGACGAGGAGGACGGTGCGGTTCATGCGGTCTCCGCGGCTCCAGGGAGGGGATCTCTCGCCGCGCTCGGGATGACGCCGCGGCGCATGGCCGGGATGAGTCCGAAGAGCGCGCCGACGGCCATGGCGATGACGGCCAGCCAGATCCAGACCACCATCGGGGCGATGAAGACGGTGATGCTGGCGGTCTCCGCGCGCGCGTCGACGTTGCTCAGCGAGATGTAGAAATCGCGCAGGGCGGTGGTGTGGACGTCGGGCGTGCCGATCGGCTCGCGCATCATCTGGTACTGGTTCATGTTCGGCTCGAGCCGGGCCACCTGTTTCCCGCCCTGCATCACGTTGAAGACGCCGACGGTGGAGAGGCGGTGCGGCTCCTGCCGCTGCTCGACGCCGAGGAACGTGACGTCGTAGCCGCCGGCCTGCTGCGTCTGTCCCTTGGTGAAGTGCAGCTCGAGCTGCTGGCGGTTCGAGCTGCTGACGGCGATGGCGATGATGGCCAGCACCGCCGCGGCGTGCACGATGTACGAGGCGAAGCGGCGGCGCCCGCGGCGCAACTGGCCGTCGATGAGTGCCGTGCCGAGCGACTCGCCGCTCTTCATGCGCTGGAACATCGGCACGAACATCTGCGCCAGGGTGACGTATGCGGCGTAGCCGCCGAAGGCGAGCGTGAGCAGCGTCCACGGCGCGCGCACGCCGAGGACGTAGCCGAGCGCCGCGAAGACGACCGCGCCGGCCACCGGCGGGATGAGCGCCTTCTTGATCTGCTCCTTCGTCGCCCGTCCCCATGGGAGCGCGGGGCCGACGCCGAGCAGGAAGAGCAGCAGCGCGCCGAGCGGCACGGTCATCGAGTCGAAGTACGGCCGCCCGACCGACATCTGCTTCCCCTTCACCGCCTCGACGACGAGGGGGAAGACGGTGCCGATCAGCACCGTGAAGGTGAGCAGCACGAAGATCAGGTTGTTGAGGAGGAACATCGCCTCGCGGCTGCCCGCCCCCTCGATGCGTCCTTCCGACTCGAGCTTGTCGATGCGGAAGGCGAGCAGCGCGATGGTGAAGAGCAAGGCCGCGGCGAGGAAGCCGAGGATGGTCGGGCCGATCGCGCTCTGCGTGAATGAGTGCACGGAGTTGAACACGCCCGAGCGCGTCATGAACGTGCCGAGGATGACCAGGAGGAAGGTGGCCTGGATGAGCGTGATGGTCCACCCTTTGAGGATGCCGCGGCGCTCCACGACCATGATCGAGTGCAGCGCGGCGGTGGCGGTGAGCCACGGCAGCAGCGACGCGTTCTCGACCGGGTCCCAGGCCCAGTAGCCGCCCCAGCCGAGGACCTCGTACGCCCACCAGCCGCCGAGCATGATGGCCACGGACTGGAAGATCCACGGCAGCATCAGCGACTCGCGCAGCGGCTTGAGCACGTTGTGCCCGAGGCGCCCCTTGAGCAGCGCCGCGCAGGCGAAGCCGAACGGGATGACGAAGCCGACGTAGCCGAGGTAGAGGAACGGCGGGTGGATCGCCATCAGGATGTGGTTCTGCAGGAGCGGGTTCGGTCCCGGTCCGTCCAGCGGCGGGTTCGGCACGGTGTGAAACGGATTGGCCGGGCCGGCGATGAGGAAGCTGAAGAACGCCGCGCAGGCCAGCCAGACGCCGATGGCGTCGGGCTGATATTCCGCGTAGCGGCCGCGCGTGAGGAACGTCGCCGCCGCGATGTACAGGCCCATGACCATCCCCCAGAAGAGGATCGATCCCTCGAGCGAGGACCAGAGGCTGACCACCGTCACCCAGGTCGGAACGGACCGCGAGCCGACCTGCGCCACGTAGCTGACCGAGAAGTCGTGAATCAGCAGTGCGTAGACCATGATCAGCGCCGCGCCGACGATCAGCGCGGAGTACAGATAGGCAAATCGGCGCGCCCACTTCAGGCCGTCGGCGCTGCGCGTGCGTCCCGCGGCGAAGCCGAGGATCGCGCCGGCGGCCGCGGCCAGGAGCGAGGCGAGGATGAGGATACGTCCCAGGGAGGCGATCATGAGTTTCCTTGCTCGACGGACTTCATCATCCGCTCGAGCTCCTTGCGGTCGACCGGATGCCCTTTCTCAGGGGCTTTGTATTCATTGTTGTGCGAGACCATGAGACGGCTGGACTGGAAGTAGCCGCCCGGGACCATCGTCCCTTCGACGACCACGCCGATGTTCTCGCGGAACATCTGCGGCGGGACGGTGCTCGTTTTCACCGGCACGCGCGTCTTGCCGTCGTGCACGATGAACTCGACCGCCGAGCCGCCCAGCTTTTTGATGGAGCCTTTCGCGACCATGCCGCCGAGGCGGATATTCGCGCCGTACGCCTTCTGCCCGTTCGCCTGCAGGTCGCTCGGCGTCCAGTAGTAGACGAGGTTCTCGCTGATGCCGCTGGCCGCGATCACGGTGAAGGCAATGCCTGCCACCACGAACGCGCCGAGCATGAAGAGACGCGTCTTCCGGCGAACCTTATCGCTCTCAGTCATGTTTGTTCAGCTCCTTGAGACGGACGATCAGCGAGATACCGTACACCACGAGCGCGATTCCCGTGATGGTGTACGCGGCGATGACGAACTCCCACCCTCCCTGAATGACTCCGGTCATGCGAGCTCTCCCGCTTCTTCGTAGGTGTGAGGAATGGCCGTCTCCTGCCTCAGCTTGAGGGCGGCGACGCGCGTACGCAACCAGATGAAGCCGATCATGACGAACAGGACGCCGAAGGCATTGACCCGCAGCGGCAGGTGGTACACGGAGTCGACGGTCTGGGGCGTCGACTGCTCCTGGTGCAGCGAGTTCCACCACTTGACCGAGTAGTAGACGATCGGCAAGTCGACCGAGGCGATGATCGTGGCCACGGCGGACCAGACGGCGCGGCGCATCGGATCGTCGACGAAGCTGCGCAGGGCCATGATGCCGAGCGAGGCCGCCAGCAGCACGGCCACGGAGGTCAGGCGCGGGTCCCAGTCCCACCAGACGCCCCACGTCGGCTTGGCCCAGATCGACCCCTGACAGCAGAGGAGGAACGCCAGCAGGACGCCGACCTCGAGGCCCGCTTCCATGCGCGAGTCCCACTTCATGTTGCTGGTGAAGAGGAAGGCCACGGCGCATGCGAACGCCCAGAGGACGGCCAGCATCCAGTTCCAGGCCGTGGGGACGTGCACGTACATGATGCGCTGCACTTCGCCCATGTACGTTTCGGCCGGCGCGACGGCGAGACCGTGAAAGGAGCCGAAGAGCAGCAGCGCGACTCCGAGGGCGAGCACGGCGTAGGGAGCGTTCGAGGTCCGGTTCATCAGTCCTCCACCACGCGGCCGAAGAGCAGGCCGCAGAGAGACCAGTAGATGAGGTCGAATGCCGCGAGCAGCGTGATCCACGCTTTCGACTGGTCCATTGGGTCTCCGAGTATCACGAGTGACGTCGCCTTGACGGACGCGAGTAGTGCCGGAACGATCAGGGGGAACAACAGCAGAGGGAGGAGCATCTGTTTCGCCTTCACCTGCGAAGTCATCGCGGCGTACAAAGTTCCGGGGGCGGAAAGGCCGGCCGCGCCGAGCATGATGATGGCGAGCAGCTTCAGCAGTTGAAGCGTGCCGGCGTCGTAGAGGATGACCATGACGGGCACGAGCGCGCAGCCGAGGAGCGTGAGCTGGAGCCAGTTGGCGATGGCTTTCCCGTAGTAGAGCGCCCGCGGGTCGCTCGGCAGCAGGAGCAGCCCCTCGAGGGCGCGGTTCTCCATCTCGCCGTGGAACGACTCGGCCAGGGTGAGGGTGGAGGAGAGGAGAAGGCCGAGCCAGAGGAAGCCGGAGGAGAAGGTGCGCAGCATCTCCGCGTTCGGCCCGATGGCGAAGCTGAAGAGGAGCAGCGCGGTGGCCCCGAAGACGAAGACGGCCATCATCTGCCCCCGCGAGCGCCACTGGAGGAGCAGTTCCTTGCGAAGGGCGGCCGCTAGCATGGGACCTCCTCCGCCGCAGACTGACGCACGACTCTTCCCTCTTCCAGCACGATCTCCATGTCCGAGTACGTCCGGCTCCGCTCCAGCTGGTGCGTGGCCATCATGATGGTCGTCCCGCGGCGTTTCAGCTCGCGGATGACCTCGTCGACGAGGTCGAACCCGGGAGGATCCAACGCGCCATACGGCTCGTCGAGCAGCACCACCTTCGGCTCCTGCAGCAGAATGCGTCCAAAGGAGAGCCGCTTGCGCATCCCCGCGGAAAACGTTGCCACCACGTCATCCGCGCGCACCGCCAGCCCGACCTGCTCGAGCACGCCCATGACCCCGCCCCGCGAGATGCGCAGGTGGTCGGCCACGACGTTCAGGTTTTCCCGCGCGCTGAGCGTGTCATAGAGGTAGTTGGCGTGACTGAGGATGGCGGTCATGCGCCGCACGTCCTGGCGGTCGCGCACGACGTCGAAGCCGCCCACCCGGGCGGTGCCGCGGTCGGGACGGATGGCGGTCGCGAGCACGCGGAAGAGCGTCGATTTCCCCGCCCCGTTCCGTCCCGCCACCATCACCACCGAGGCGCGCGGGACCTGAAACGAAACGTCGGCCAGCGCCCAGCGCCGCCCGTAGCGGCGGGCCACCCGCTCGACATCGATCGCGACCTCGTCCATCGCCGACGAGTGTGTGATGATTCGCCACCATGCGCAAGCTACTCCCCCTGATTCTCCTCGCCGCCTGCGCCACGCAGACCCCGCCGCCTCCCCCCGCCGCCGCACCGCTGCCCGTGCGCGAAGGCCCCTACGGCCTGACCGTCGAAGAGGAGGCGACGATCCTCGCCCTCGAAGACCGGCGCCAGCACGACCCGAACGTGATCAACGCGTGGATCCGCCACGAGAACTCGCTGCACCGCCAGCGCATGGCCCTGGCCCTCGGCCGCATCGGCGCGATCACGAAGACGGGGGTGGCGGAGCTGGGGACGCTGGCCGCCGATCCCGACCGCCGCGTCCGCGAGACCGCCGCGTTCTCTCTCGGCGAGATCGGCGACGGCGTGGAGACGCTCTTCCGGCTGGCCGCCGATCCCGATGCGGCCGTGGCCGCGGAAGCGGTCGACGCGCTGTCGAAGCTCTCCGGCCACAAGGCGGCCGTCCTCCCCCGCTACGTCGCCATTGCCGACACCGCCGGCAGCGAGGGAGTGCGGGCGCGCGCCGTGCGCTACCTCTTCCGCTGGGACGACGACACGGCCAGCGAGGCCGCCCGCCGCGCCCTCGGCTCGACTTCCTCGGCCGTGCGCCAGGAAGCCGCGTACGCCCTCGCCCGGCGCCCCTACATGGCCGCGCGTCCGGAGCTCGAGCTGCTCATGACGGACGCGAGCACGCTCACGCGCGCCTATGCCACGACGGCCCTCGGCCGCATCGCCGATCCGGCGTCGTTCCGCCTCCTCATGACGGCCCTCGGCGACTCGCACCCGTGGGTCCGCACGAACGCCGCCATCGCCATCGCCCGCATCGCCGCCAAGGACCGCGCGGTCCTCAACCCGAACGACCTCCCGCGCGTCTTCGCCACCTTCGACGACGCCGACGCCGGCGTCCGCGCCTCGATGATCGATACGCTCGGCTACTACGCGGCGATGAACCAGACCGCGCGCACGCGCCTCGTGGAAAAACTGAGCAACGGCTCGCTGTGGGAGCGCGAGCTCACCGCCGGCGCGATCGCCAAGCACCTGCCGTGGGACGCCGCCTCGCGCCTGCTCACCACCCTCACGCCGTGGCAGATCGTGCGCGTGCTCGAGGCCACGACGGAGATGCCGCACGGCGCGGAGCTCCGCCGCCAGTACGCCAGCCACTCCGACCCGATGGTGCGCGCGAACGTCCTCACCAACATCCCCGAGAAACAGGCTGACGCGGAGCTCGGCCTCATCCGCGCGGCGATGAACGACGCCGACGTGATCGTCCGGGCCAATGCGTACGATCGCATCGGCTTCACCCGGGAGCTGCCGCTCCTGGAGCTGCTGGCCGCCGAGCAGCGCGAGCGCACGGCGCCGATGAACGACGCGCGCCTGGCCCTGCTCCACACCATCAACAAGGCGCCCACCTCGCAGGATCGCGTGGCACTGCTGCAGGCGCTCCTGGGCGACGCCGACCCGGTGGTGCGCCGCGTGGCCTCGGAGCTCTCCGGCACGACGCCGGCGCCGGCGTACTGGCCGCTGGCCGTGCAGCGCACGCCCGCCGAGTACGCGGAGATCGTGCAGTGGTCGCGGCAGCCGCACACGGCCACGATCCACATGACCCGCGGGAAGATCGAGCTGGCGCTGCTGACGCAGGAGGCGCCGATGACGGCGTGGAACTTCGCGCAGCTGGCGCGGCGCAAGTTCTTCGACAACACGTCGTTCATGCGCGTCGTCCCGAACTTCGTCATCCAGGGCGGCGACCCGCGCAACGACATGAACGGCGGCCCCGGCTACGCCATCCGCGACGAGATCAACCTGCAGAAGTACACGCGCGGCGCGGTAGGCATGGCCCTCTCCGGCCCCGACACGGGCGGCTCGCAGTTCTTCATCACCCATTCGCCGCAGCCGCACCTCGACGGCGGCTACACGATCTTCGGCCGCGTCTACGACGGCATGACCGGCGTGGTGGACCAGACCGAGCGCGGCGACCGCGTGCTGACCATCACCATCGACGAGCACCCGCCCGTGGCCGACATCAGCATCCCCAACGTCTCCCTGCCGCTGGAGATCGGGCCGATGACGGAGGAGCGCCTCCTGTCCATCGTCCCCGACTACGCGCAGCGCCGCGGCGACTACACGCCCGACATCACCGTGCTGGAGATGATGAAGTCGTACGTGCGCGCCGGAGACCGCGTGGAGGTCTACATGGGGACGTGGTGCCCCGACAGCCAGCGCGAAGTGCCGAAGTTCCTGCGCATCCGCGACGACCTCCGCTCGCAGTTCGGCGTGGAGCTGCCGGCGAAGTTCGTGGCCGTCGACCGCTCCAAGCAGAAGCCGGAGGCGCTCATCGCCGGCAAGGGCGTGGAGAAGGTGGCGACGTTCATCTACTACCGCGGCGACGAGGAGCTGGGACGGATCGTGGAGAAGACGCAGTCGCCGCTCTTCGAGGACGACCTGCTGTCGATCGTGGCCAAGCAATGAGCGTTCTGATCGGCCGCCTGCTGCAGCTCTCGGGCATGATCATCCTCCCCATCGGGCTCTTGATCGGCCTCGGACGGGGCGACATCCGCACGGAGGTGAAGCTGCTCGCCCTCGGCGGGTTTCTGTTCGTCCTGGGATGGATCCTCGCGCGCGAGAAGGGGTCGTGAGATACACGGTCGTCCTGACCGCGGAGTTCCCCTCCGTGGCGCGCGACCTCCTCGCGCCGCACTTTGACGTGGTCGAGCACCCGACAGAGCACGACCGCTCCGAGGAGGATGTGATCACGCTGCTGGCGGAGGCGGATGCGGCCATCGTCCTGCTGCAGGACCCGATCACGCGCCGCGTGCTGGAGGCGAACCCGAACCTGCGCGTGGTCTCGAACTTTGCCGTCGGCTACAACAACATCGACGTCGCGGCCGCGCGCGAGCTGGGCGTGGTGGTGACGAATACGCCCGGCGTCCTCACCGAGGCCACCGCCGACCTGACCATGGCCCTGATCCTCGCGGTGACGCGCCGCATCGTCGAAGGCGACGAGGAGATGCGCACGCACCGCCGCTGCGAGTGGGAGCCGCTGAAGCTCCTCGGCGCGTCGCTCCAGGGCAAGCGCCTCGGCATCATCGGCATGGGCCGCATCGGCACCGCCGTCGCCACGCGCGCCCGCGCGTTCGGTCTGGATGTCCTCGGCGTCCGCCGCGGCGAGCCGCTGGATGAATTGCTCGCCACGTCGGACATCCTCTCCGTGCACGCGCCGTTGTCCCGCGAGACGCACCACCTGCTCGATGCCGCCGCCTTCGCGAAGATGAAGCCCGGCGCCTACGTCATCAACACCGCCCGCGGCGCCCTGATCGACGAAGCGGCGCTCTGCGACGCTTTGGAGAGCGGCCGCCTCCGCGGCGCCGCGCTGGACGTCTACGAGCACGAGCCCGAGGTCAACCCCCGCCTCTTCGCCCTGAAAAACGTCGTCCTCGCCCCCCACATCGGCTCCGCCACGGAGGAAGCCCGCAACGCCATGGCCCGCATCGCCGCCACCAACGTCCTGCTGTTCCTGCGAGGACAGGAGCCGTTGCACCGGGTGGTGTGAGGGACGGGCTGAAGCCCGTCCTACGTCGAGCACGGTTTCGGCGATGCGCGTGCTCAACGTAGGGCGGGCTTCAGCCCGCCTCCCCCCGTGCTGCTCAGCGCGAAACCACGCTGCACGCATTTGAAAATACCCACGCTTCATTTCGAAAGCGCCCTCCGTGGATTTGAAAACGAGGGCCGAGCATTTCGCAATCGACCGGCTTCATTTCACAAGCACTCCCGGAGCATTCAAAAACGCGCTCCGAGCATTCGAAAACGGGGGCGGAGCATTTCGAAATCGACCGGCTTCAATTCACAAGTGCGTGCGCTCGTTTCGAATCCGTCTCGTGCGACACTTCCCCCGTGCGCCTGGACCGCAACGATGCCGTGCTCGTCGTCATCGACGTACAGGAGCGGCTCATGCCCGTCATTCACGACCGCTTCGAGGTCGAGAAGAACATCGAGCGGCTGATTCGGGGGGCGCACGTCCTCGGCGTGCCGGTGATCGTCACGGAACAGTACGTCAAAGGCCTCGGGCCGACGGTGGAGCCGCTGCGGGCGGCGCTCGAGGAGACGTCCGGCTACCGGCCGATCGAGAAGCAGTGCTTCTCGGCGCAGGGGTGCGCGTCGTTCGCGGCGCAGCTCGGCGCGCTCGACCGGCGGCAGGTGCTGCTGAGTGGTGTCGAGACGCACGTGTGCGTCTACCAGACCGCGCGGGATCTGCTGGCCGAAGAAAGGCGGGAGCTGTGGGTCGTGGCCGACGCGGTCTCGTCGCGTACGCCGCGCAACCGCGACCTCGGGCTGCAGCGGATGACGTCCGACGGCGCGCGGCTCGGCTCGACCGAGATGGCGCTCTTCGAGCTCCTCGGCGTGGCCGGCACAGAAGAATTTCGCGCGATCTCGAAACTCGTCAAATAGCGGCGCGGGGTTTGCTCACCTGTTATTTGCAGCTTGGGCGTGGCGGCCGCTAGATGAAACTCGAGAAACGGATCCTGGTAGTTGACGACGACGACGCAATTCGGGCACTCCTCCGCACCGTTTTGCGGCGGCGCGGATTCGCGGTGGATACCGCGCGCAACGGCGTCGAGGCACTCGAGCAGATGGGGACGAGCCGCTACGCCCTCATCGTGCTCGACCTGATGATGCCGCGCATGAGCGGCTACGAGCTGCTGGAAACGCTCCAGGAGCAGTCGATCATGATCCGCCCGCGCGTGCTGATCCTCACGGCCGGCCTCGAGTCGCGCCCGTTCGACTCGTCCCTCGTGATCGGCATGATGCACAAGCCTTTCGACGTCGAGCTCCTGCTCGACGCCGTAGCCGGATGCCTGAATCCGCTCGAGCCGCTGGCGCAGCAAAACGAGAACACGGACGAACTCGCTGTGACGCCGCTCTCACAGATGAATTAGGCACAACTTTTGAGATTTAGCTGCTCATCATGAGCACTGAACCAAGAGTGTTGATCGTCGAAAGCAACGACGTTCTGCGGACGCTGCTCTTCACGATCCTGCGCCATCAGCCCGTGGCCGTCGACACGGCCGTCTCTACTGACGAGGCCCTGAAAAAAGTCATGACCTGCGACTACGCGCTGATCATCGTCGACACGGACATGAACGACGCGCCAGCCTTCCTGAACCGCTTCCGCGAGGAGCGCCCCGAGGCGACCTCGTTCGTGCTGGCCGTACGCGACGCCCGGAACGACGCTTTCCTCGATCCGGAGATCGTATCCGCCGTATTGAGCAAACCCCTGGAGATCGATACGCTGGCCGAGCTGGTCCGCGAATGTGCCATGGTGGTGCCGCCGCCGGAGGACCCCCTGACCTGTCCACCCGCCGAGAGCGACATCCGTTCGCGGATGGAGCGGGGGCCGTACATTGCGAATTAGGCGCACATGACCGAGATCGTCGGCTGGGCCAGCTCGCTCATCCTCATTGCGACCATCGCCAAACAGGTCCACAAACAATGGTCCGACCGTACGAGCGCGGGCGTGTCGACGTGGCTGTTCGTCGGCCAGCTCGCGGCGTCGGTCGGCTTCACGATCTACAGCCTGCTCGTGCGCAACTGGGTCTTCGCCGTGACGAACGGGATCATGGTCCTGAACGGTCTCCTGGGGTATGCCATCACCGTTCGCCACAAGCGCAGGAGCACCTGAGCTTGCAACGGCTGGAAAGAGAGGCTTATGCTGCTATAGCATGCAAATAACCGCGGCCATCCTCTTCTCCCTTGCGTGTATCCCCGGCCTCGAGGCTCCTCGCGCCTACCCTGTGCCGGCGGTCTGGAGACTGGTCGCGGCCGACGTCGATGTCGACGGCCATCCCGACGTCGTGACGTCGCACCAGTTCGGCATCGAGATCTCCTACAACCGCGGCGGGACGCTGGCGCCGCCGGTGCCGCTGTTCCCCGAACCGGAACAAGGTCTCTCCTGGCATCTCGCCGACGTCGATGCGGACGCCCGCCCCGACTTCATCCTCACCCGTTACGCGCCGAGCACGGACGAACAGGTGACGGTGCTGCGGCGCAACCTCGGCGACCGCCGCTTCGGCGCGCCGGAATCGATCGCGCGCGCCTCGCGGGGCGCGGTGCAGGCCGTGCTCGATTTCACGAACGACGGCAGCCCGGACCTGCTCATCCCGCGCGGTGAGCTGCCCGCGCTGCTGGCGGTGAACGACGGCCGCGGCCACTTCACCGTGCGCGAGACGGCGCCGATTCCACGGGCCATCCGTGCCGCGGGCGACATCGACGGCGACGGCGACGGCGATCTCCTGCACGCCGAGGGAACACGTCTCTTCATCACGCGCAGCAACGGCCAGGGAGGGTTCGCCGCGACGGAGTCACGCGTCCTGCCCACCGAGTTCGTGCCGGTGCTCGCCGATCTCGACTCCGACCGCCGCAACGACCTGCTGGCCTTGCTCCGCGACTGGGGACAGGTCGAGATCTACCCCGACGCCGCGGCGCAGCCGTCCTCGAAGATCCTTTATGCCGGCCTGCCGCGCGACGTCACGACGGGAGACTTCAACGGCGACGGCACGCTCGACGTGGCGATCTACAGCGAGACCAACACCGAGCCCGACGTGGTGCTCAGCTCCGCGCCGCGCCTGCTGATCTACCTCAACGACCGCGGGGGAAGATTCGTGCGCGCGCCCGACGTGCTGGTCGACGGACAGAGCTCGGCATCCATCGCCGCCACGGCCGACTTCAACGGCGACGGCGCGCTCGACCTGGTGGTTCCCGCCGGCGAAGGGTGGATCTCGCTGGTCTTCGGCAACGGCGACGGCACCTTCCTCGGTCCCCGCACCGTGCAGCACAGCCGCTACCACGCCCTGGCCATGGCGGCGGACCTGGACGGCGACGGGATCGACGAGGTGCTCACGCGGACGATCTCTCCCGGGCTGGAAGCGTACGCCGGCCGGATCTCGGTCGGCTGGCTCACCGCCGACGGCACCTACGCCTTCGAGGCCCTGCCGCAGGATCTCTACGCTCTCGGCGAGCTGGCGCACGTGGCGCCCGGCGACGTGAACGAGCACGGCACGCGCACGCTCGTCACGGGTGGCAGGGAGCGGCTGCGCGTGTTCTCGCGCACCGCGCCGGGAACGTGGGAGGAGATTGCCTCCATTCCGAGCGGCCAGGTGCTGGCCGTGCAGGCGGGCGACCTGACCGGCGACGGGCGGAGCGAGCGGCTGGCCGTCGTCGCCGAGGGGCAGGTCGCGCATCTGCGGGTGTACGACGCCGCGGGCAGCGTACGCACCTCGCTGGAAGTGGGACGGAGTTTCGCCTGGTACGACATCCAGGTCGCGGAGCTGACCGGCGACACGCACGCCGACCTGCTCTTCACCTACGGCGGCTCGTATGCGGCCAGCCACCACGATCCCGACCCGCAGGATGGCTACCTGGCGCTGTTCCCCGGCCGCGGCGACGGGACGTTCGACGCGCCGCGCCGCCTGCTCGACGAGACGCGTCCGGGCCTGCCGCGCCTCGGCCATTTCAACGGCGACGGGCGCACCGACATCGCCGTCGACCAGCGCCTCCTCGCCGGCGACGGCCGCGGCCACTTCGCGATCTCCGCGCTGCCGTTCCATGCCGGCCTGGCCGCCGACGTGAACGGCGACGGCGTGACCGATCTCCTGTCCGGAACGGCCCTGTGGCAGGGGACGCGCGCGGGCGTCTTCGTGCACCGCGGGACGTACATGTTCGGCTCCAGCCTGCAGGGAATGGCCATCGTGCGCCGCTCCGCGGCCGGGCCGCTCACGCTCCTCGGCATCGTCGACTACGCCGGAGAATTCATCGCCGCGGACTTCACCTGCAGCGCGCCGCGCCGCCGCACGATCCGTCCGTAACCACCGCAAACGTGATAAATCGCGGCGCGTGACTGCGCGCCGCACCGGCATCCTCTTCATCGTCCTGGCCGCCCTGCTCTGGTCGACGGGCGGCATCGGCGTCAAAGGCGTCGCCGACGCGGCTCTCAAAATCACGTTCTACCGTTCCCTCTTCGCGGCGGTCACGCTCTTCATCCTCTTCCGCCGGGACGTGCGCGTGCGCGTGTCGCCCGCGTTCGTGGCGGCGATCGTCTGCTACGGCGCCTGCCTGACGACCTTCGTCATCGCCACGAAGTGGACCACCGCGGCGAACGCGATCTTCCTCCAGTACGCGGGAGTGATCTGGGTGCTGCTCCTCTCCCCGCTCGTGCTGCGCGAGCCGATGCGCGCGCACGACGCGATCGCCATCAGCGTGGCCCTGGTGGGGATGGCGCTCTTCTTCGTCGGCAAGTTCGAGACGCGCGGCATGGCCGGCAACGGCATGGCCCTCCTCTCCAGCTTCTTCTTCGCGGGACTGATCCTGGCCCTGCGCCGCGAGCACGGCTCGTCGCGCGCGGCGGTGGCGTGGGGAAACGTCTTCATCGCCGTGGCGCTCTTCCCGTTCGTGATGGGGGACCTGGCGCTGACGCCGCAGTCCCTCGGCGCCTTCGTCTTCCTCGGCGTGTTCCAGATCGGCCTCGCCTACGCGTTCTTCGTGAAGGGATTGCAGCACGTGACGGCCACGCAGGCCTCCCTCACCGGCATGCTGGAGCCGGTGGCGAACCCGGTCTGGGTGCTGCTGTTTCTCGGCGAGAAACCGTCCGCGTACGCCATCGCCGGAGCGGCGATCGTGCTGCTGGCAATCGGCTGGCATACGTGGAAGGGCGGCGAACCGGCCAGCGAGATACCGGCGCCAGACTAATCATGACGACAACACTGATCGAGCCGGCTACCGGCGAACCTCTGTTCGAGGTGGCGCAGGCCACCGCGGACGATCTCGATGCCGCCGTGCGGGCGGCCCACCAGGCATTCACGGGCGAGTGGCGGCGCATCAACACACGCAAGCGCGGACAGCTCCTCAACCGCCTGGCGGCGCTCATTCGCGAGAACGCCGACGAGCTGGCGCGGCTGGAGTCGCGCAACGTCGGCAAGCCGATTCGCGACTCGCGCGACGAAGTCGGCCTGGCGGCGAACGTGTTCGAGTACTACGCCGGCGCGACGAACAAAGTGGGCGGCCAGACCATCCCCGCCGCGGCGCCGGGCGTGCTGCTCTCGTTCCGCGAGCCGGTGGGCGTCTGCGGAATCATCGTCCCGTGGAACTTTCCGATCGCCATCACGGCGTGGAAGTCGGCCCCGGCGCTGGCGATGGGGAACACGGTCGTGCTCAAGCCGGCCGAACAGACGCCACTCACCGCCGTCCGGCTCGCCGAGCTCGCGCTCGAGGCGGGGATTCCCGAGGGAGTGTTCCAGGTCGTCACCGGCTCGGGGTCGGTGATCGGCGAGGCGCTGGTGAAGCACCCGCTCGTGCGAAAAATCGCGTTCACCGGCTCGACCGAGGTCGGGATGAACGTGATGCGCCTGGCGGCGGACGACATCAAGCGCGTGTCGCTGGAGCTGGGCGGCAAGTCGGCAAACCTGATCTTCGAGGACGCGGACTTTGACAAAGCCGTCGATTCGGCGGCGTCGAGCGCCCTCGGCAATGCGGGACAGGATTGCTGCGCGCGCTCGCGCGTGCTGGTGCAGCAGTCGATCTACGACCGCTTCTCGAAGGCGCTGGTGGAGAAGTTCGGCGCGATGAACGTCGGCAATCCCCTTTCCGACGAGACGGAGATGGGACCGCTCGTCTCCACCTCGCACCGCGAGCGCGTGATGAAGTACATCGAGGCCGGCAAGTCGGAAGGGGCGACGCTGGCGTGCGGCGGGCGCGCCCGCGAGCGCGGCGCGTACCTCGAGCCGACCGTGTTCCTCGACGCCACGCCGGAGATGACCATCGTGCGCGAGGAGATCTTCGGGCCGGTGGTGGCGGTGATGCCGTTCCGCGACGAGGCGGAAGGGATCGCCATGGCCAACGACTCGACGTACGGCCTCTCCGGCTCGATCTGGACGCGCGACATCGGCCGCGCCATGCGCGCGGCCCGCGCCGTGGAGACGGGCAATCTCTCGATCAACTCCGGCAGCAGCGTGCACCTGGAAGGCCCCTTCGGCGGCGTGAAGCGCAGTGGCCTCGGCCGCGAGCTGGGGCTGCAGGCGCTCGACCATTACACGGAGTGGAAAACGGTTTACATCGACGTGAGCGAGTGATGCAGGGACGAATCGATTTACAGGAGCTCAAACGCCTCGTCGCCAACGACGAGATCGACACGATCCTCGTCGTCTTTCCCGACATGTACGGGCGGCTGATCGGCAAGCGCATCGTGGCCCGCTTCTTCCTCGAGGAGAGCGAGATCCACGCATGCGATTACCTCCTCGCCTGCGACATGGACATGGACCCGGTGCCGGGCTACCAGTTCACGTCGTGGGCGAAGGGGTACGGCGACTTCCGCCCCGTCCCCGACTTCAACACGCTGCGCGTGGCTTCGTGGCTGGAGAAGACGGCGCTGGTGCTGTGCGACGTGCACCAGGAGGAGTCGGACGAGCTGGTGCCGTACGCGCCGCGCGGCATTCTCCGCAAGCAACTGGCGCGCGCCGCGGAGCGCGGCTACACGGCCATGGGCGCCTCGGAGCTGGAGCTGTACGTCTTCAAGGACTCGTACGAGGAGATCGCCCGGAAAGGCTTCATCAACGCGGAGCCGATCGGGCGCCTGATCGAGGACTACCACATCTTCCAGGGGACGAAGGAAGAGCACGTGATCGGCGCGATCCGCCGTCATCTGGAACGCTCGGGCATCCCGGTGGAGTCGTCGAAGGGCGAATGGGGACCGGGGCAGCAGGAGATCGGGTTGCGCTACGCGGAGCTCCTCGAGATGGCGGACCGCCACTCGATCTACAAGCACGCGGCGAAGGAGATCGCCTGGCAGCTCGGCCACGCGGTGACGTTCATGGCCAAGTGGGACGAGCGCTACGCGGGCTCGAGCTGCCACATTCACATGAGTCTCTGGAAGGGCGACAAGCCGCTCTTCAAAGGTGATGAGAACCTCGGCCCCATCAAATGCTCCCCCATCTTCCGCTGGTTCCTCGGCGGCTGGATGGCGCACATCCGCGAGCTGTTCCCCTTCTACGCGCCTTACCCGTCGTCGTACAAACGCTACGTGCCGGGGTCGTTCGCGCCGACGGGGATCGCCTGGAGCTACGACAACCGCACGGCCGGCTTCCGCATCGTCGGTCACGGCTCGTCGCTGCGCATCGAGTGCCGCACCGCCGGCGCGGACGCGAACCCGTACCTCGCCTTCGCCGCCACGCTGGCCGCCGGCCTCGACGGGATCGAGAAGCAGATCGAGCCGCCCCCGGCGTTCGAGGGCGACGTCTACGGCGCGCTGGAACTGCCGCAGGTACCGCACTTTTTACGCGAGGCGATCGACGAGCTGGATCGCAGCCAGTTCGCGCGCGAGGCCTTCGGCGAGGATGTGATCGAGCACTACCTGCACTTCTTCCGCACCGAGCAGCGGAAATTTGATGCGGTGATTACGGACTGGGAGCGGCGGCGCTACTTCGAGCAGGCGTGAGGGAGGCGGGCTGAAGCCCGCCCTACGTTGAGCGCGTTTCTCGCGATGCGCATGCTCAACGTAGGACGGGCTTCAGCCCGTCCCAGGGTGGACTTTCGTCCACCCTCGGCACGTTCCTTTTCCCATGCGCGCCGCCATCCTCTCCGCATTGATGAACTTCACGCCCGTGGCACCGGTGGACCTGTTCCGGTTCCTCCGCGTGCCGGCGATCGTGTTGACGATTCGCGCGGCACGCGGCCGTTCGTGCCGGGCTACGAGTTGCCGAGAGTCTTCAGCGCGATCCCGCCGTTCGTGGTCCGCATCCGGATCAGCGTCCCGCCGCCGTTGATCTTGCCGCGGAGCGAGTTGTCGCCCGCGCTCCTGGTCGTCACCGGCAGGTCGGTCCGGATCGAGCCGTTCGTCGTGGAGGCGTCGATGTCGGCGGCGAAGTCGGGCGGCACGGCCACCGAGATGCGGCCGTTCGTCGTCTCGAAGCGCATCGGCTGCCCCTTCGACACCTTCGTGAGCTCGGCGTCGATGCCGCCGTTGGTGGTCGTGGCGTCGAGCGAGCCGGCGCAGCGCGCCACGGAGATCTTGCCGTTGGTGGTGTCGAGCTCGTGCTTGCCCGTCACGTCGCTGAGGTAGATGCCGCCGTTCGTATTCTCGACGTCGACGTTCATGTTGCGCGGCACGGTGACCTCGTACGTCACCTGCGCGTCGATGTCATTACCGAGGAGCCAGTCGAAGATCGACGAGGCGCCGCGCTCGTTCGGGTAGTGCGTGGTGATGACCAGGCCGCCGTCGCGCTGCTGGAACTCGACGCGGAGCTCCTTCATCGCCTGCTGGAGCTGGTCGCGCTCGGTCTCCACTTCCTTGCGGGCCACGACCCTCACGCGCGGCTGGTCCCACGCCTTGACGGTGACGCTGCCGTTGACGTTGCTGAGCTCGACGTTCGCGCCGGGGCGGACGTCGAAGGTCCTGTCGATGGTCTCTTTCAGCGTGGCCGCGGCCGCGACCTGCGTGAAGAGCATGAGCACGGCGGAGAGCAGGAGCTTACGCATCGGGTGAATCCTCCGAGGCCTTGATACGGAAGGCGCGGCGCGGGGTTGCAGGAACCGAAGTGGACCGCCGGCGTCCTCGCCGGCTGTCTGTGCGGGCGTCTCGCCCGCACAGTGGCGGCGGGACGCCGCCACAGACAGCCGGCGGGACGCCGGCGGTCCACCTACAATGCGCCCCACATGCGTCGTGCGATCGTGGTCGCTCTTCCGTTGCTGGTCGTGCTCGCGCTTGCCGCCTGGCGCATACGCGGGCCGGAGCCGAAAGGCGAAGAGGCAGCGGGCTTCTCCTCCGCACGGGCCATGAAGACGCTGCGCGAGCTGCTCGTGGACGGCGTTCCGCACCCGATCGGCAGCCGGGCGAACGCGCGCGTCCGCGCGCGGCTGGTGACGCAGTTCCGCACCCTCGGCTACGAGACGCGCGTCCAGAGCCGTTTCGTCTGCAACGCCGCGGCGACGTGCGCCCAGGTGGAGAACGTCTACGCGACGCGCGGCGGCCGCGGCGACGTCGTGCTCGGCGTCGCCCATTACGACTCCGTCGGCGCGGGGATGGGCGCGTCCGACGACGGCACCGGCGTGGCGGCGCTGCTCGAGACCGCACGCGTGCTCCGCGACGAGCGGCTGCGCAACCCGGTGGCGTTCCTCGTCACCGACGGCGAAGAGGCCGGCCTCCTCGGCGCCGAGGCCTTCATCGCGGACGAGGCGCTGTCGCGCGACGTGGCCGTGGTGGTGAACGTCGAGACCCGCGGCACGTCCGGCCTCTCGAACATGTTCGAGACGAGCCCGGGCAACCGCTGGCTCATCCGCCATCTCGCCGAGGCGCTGGAACGGCCGCAGGCGACGTCGTTCTTCTACGCGGTCTACAACCTCCTGCCGAATGACACGGACGTGACGGTCTTCAAGCGCGCCGGGAAGGCGGCGGTGAACTACGCGGCCATCGGCGGCGTGCACTGGTACCACACGGCCTACGACGACCTGGCGCACGCGGACGCGCGCACGCTGCAGCACCACGGGGACAACGTGCTGGCCACGATCCGCGCGCTGGCGAACGCCGACCTGGCGGCGCGCAGCCGGACCGACGCGACGTACTTCGACCTGCTCGGGTTTCACCTGGTGTGGTGGCCGCAGGAGTGGACGCTCTGGATCGCCATCGTCAGCCTGCTGTTGCTGATGATCGGCGCGCGCAAACAGCCGCCGCGGGAGATGACCTTCGGCGTGCTGACCGCGTTCGCCGCCATCCTGCTGGCGCTCCTCGCCGGGACGGGAGTGTCGTCCCTGGCGCGACTGCGCAGCGGCGGGATCAACTTCGTCGCGCAGCCGCTGACGTCGATCGCGGCGATGTGGCTGACGGGCCTCGCGGCGGCGTTCTTCGCCGCGGCGCTCTTCCGGAAGCGCGCGAAAGCGCGGCCGATGCTGTACGGCGTGGCCATCGTCTGGCACATGATCGGGATCGCGCTGGCGGTGCAGCTCCCCGGCGCGGCGTTCCTCTTCATCGTGCCGGCGCTCTTCGTCGCGCTCTGCGCGCTCCTCGATCTCGACGAGACGGTCACCGCCGCGATCGCCTCGACGGTCGCGGCGATCCTCATCTTCCCGATGGGACTGATGTTCTACGACGCCCTCGGCGGCCGGCTGATGGTGGCCATCGCGCTCTTCATCGGCGTGCTGGCGACGCTCTTCGCGCCGCTGTGGCCGCGCTTCGGCAACGGGGCGATCGCGCTGCTGCTGGCGCTCGTCTGCGCGGTCGCGGCGATGCTGCAGCCGCCGTACGACGCGGTGCGTCCGCGCCGGCTGTCGCTCTCTTACATCGACGACCCGTCGCCGCGGTGGTTCGTCTACGAGCTGACGCCGCAGCTCGAGCGCGCGGCCCGCTTCGCGCCCGCCGGCGACGCCATGCGCGGCCCCGGCTTCGCCGCCCCCGCTCCCCCCGGCGTCCCACGCGTGACAATGACCGCCACCCGCAACGGCGCCACGCTCACCGTGCGCGTGCGCTCCTCGCGCGACGCGAACCGCGTGACGCTGCAGTTGAAAGGCGACGTGAACGTGCTGCGCGTGAACGGCGTCGCCCCCGCCCCGCGGCCTCCGCGCTTCCGCGCCCGCACCCCGCGCGGCTGGCATTACGCCATCGCCCATGGCGTGAGCGAGATGACGGTCGAATGCACCGCCCGCGGGCCCGTCGAGGCGATCGGCAGCGACCTGACGTTCGGATTGCCCGCTTCCGGAGCGGCACTGATTCAGGCGCGGCAGGCGTCCACCGCGATTCCGGTGCAGGATGGGGACGTGACGATTACACGGACTCGGGCGGTGTACTGACCACTCAAAATGTAGGGCGGGCTTCAGCCCGCCTCCCCCGGGGGAGGCGGGCTGAAGCCCGCCCTACATCAAAAACGCCCGCCTTGCGGCGGGCGTTTGGGGGAGATTTACTCTTCCTTCTTCTTGCGGGACCGCTTCGGCTTGTCCTCGGCGGCGACGTCGTCTTCGTCGGCTTTCGGCGCGGCCTTGCGGGTGCGCTTCGGCTTTTCGTCGTCGGCGGGCTCCTCGGCCTTCGGCTTCGCCGCGGCCTTGGCCTTCTTCGCGCCGCCCTTGGTAGGCGTCGTGTCAGCGGCGGCTTCCGTGTCGGGGGTGCGCTCGACCAGCTCGAGGATGGCCATTTCCGCGGCGTCGCCGCGGCGCGCGCCCAGCTTCAGGATGCGCGTGTAGCCGCCCGGGCGGGTGGAGAAGCGCGGGCCGATCGTGTCGAACAGCTTGGCCACGACCGTGTCGTCCGGCACCTGCTTCGCGGCCTGACGGCGCGCGTGCACGGAGTCGTTCTTGGCGAGCGTGATCAGCTTCTCGATCTGCGGGCGCAGCTCTTTGGCCTTCGGCAGCGTGGTGACGATGCGCTCGCTCTGGATGAGCGAGGCGAGCTGGTTGCGGAACATCGCGTTGCGATGGCTCGAGGTGCGGCCCAGCTTACGGTTTGCGTATCCGTGTCTCATGGTTTCACCTCACCTTAATCGCGCATGTCGGCGCGGGAGCCGACCGGGACGCGGGTCATGCCGAACGAGAGGCCGAGGGACGCGAGCACGTCCTTGATCTCATCGAGCGACTTGCGGCCGAAGTTCTTGGTCGAGAGCATCTCGCGCTCGGTGCGCTGCACCAGGTCCCCGAGGGTCCGGATGTTGGCGTTCTTGAGGCAGTTCGCGGAGCGGACCGAGAGGTCGAGCTCCTCGATCGGCTTGGCCAGCATCTCGGCCAGGCGCGGATCGACCTCAGGGGCCGCCGCTTCCTCACGCTCCTCGAGACGGGTCTCGAAGGCGCTGAAGATGCGCAGGTGATCGCCGAGGAGCTCGGCGGCGAGGCTGATGGCTTCCTGCGGCGAGACGGCGCCGTTGGTCCACACCTCGAGGATCAGCTTGTCGTAGTCGGTCATCTGGCCGACGCGCGCGCCCTCGACGTGATAGTTCACGCGGCGGACGGGCGAGTGGATCGAGTCGACCGGGATGTAGCCCAGCGGCAGGTCGGAGTCGGCGTTGCGGTCGGCCACGACGTAGCCGCGGCCCTTCTTCAGGCGGGCCTCCAGCTTGAGCGAGCCTTCCTTCGACAGCGTGGCGACGTGCGCCGTCGGGTCGAGGATCTCGACGTCGGGATCCTGCTCGAAGTCGGCGGCGGTGACGACGCCCGGTCCGCGCTTCTCGAGGTAGAGGGTCTTGGGGCCGGAGCCGTGGAGCTTGAAGGGGATCTGCTTGAGGTTGAGGACGACGTCGGTCATGTCCTCGACCACGCCCTGCAGCGAGGAGAACTCGTGCAGGACGCCTTCCACGCGCACCGCCGTGATGGCCGCACCCTCGATGGAGGAGAGCAGCACGCGGCGCAGCGCGTTACCGATGGTCGTACCGAAGCCGCGCTCGAACGGCTGGGCGGTGAAACGCCCGTAATTCGGGGTAAGAGTCTCGGGATCGTAATCGAGCTTTTTGGGTTTCTGGAAATCTGACCACATCATGGGAGCGGCCTCCTCGCGTGAGACGGCACCGCGGACGCGCGAGCGCGTCGTCCGCAGTGCCATCGAATTGGATTACTTCGAGTAGAGCTCGACGATGAGCTGTTCCTGGATCGGCAGGCGGATGTCTTCGCGCTTCGGGACATCCGTAACGGTGCCGCGGAACGAATCGGGCTCGAGCTGGAGCCAGGCGGGAACACCGCGTCCGGCGGCCGTCTCGACGGCCTGGCGGATCTGGTCGTTCTTGCGGCTCTTTTCGCGAACCTGAATGACGTCGCCCTTGCGCACCTGATACGAGGGGACGTTGATCTTCTTGCCGTTCACCTCGATGTGGCCGTGCCGCACGAGCTGGCGGGCCTGGGGGCGCGAGGAAGCGAAGCCCAGGGAGTAGGCCACGTTGTCGAGCCGGAGCTCGAGCTGCCGGAGCAGGTTGTCGCCCGTGACGCCGGTCTTCTTCGCAGCGCGCTGGAAGTAGAGCCGGAACTGCTTCTCGAGCAGACCGTAAATGCGCTTGACCTTCTGCTTTTCACGAAGCTGTACGCCGTAGCCGAGGACCTTCGAGCGGCGGCGGCCATGCTGGCCGGGCGCGTAGTTGCGGCGCTCGATGGCGCACTTGTCCTTGAAGCAACGATCGCCTTTGAGAAACAGCTTCATGCCCTCTCGCCGGCAAAGCCGGCAAACGGGATCCGAATAACGAGCCACTATGCCTCCTGATGTTTCGCACCCGCATCACCATGATGCGTTGCGGATACGCCGGCTGCTGCACGGCGTAACGTTTCGACTCGATGTAGGACGGGCTTCAGCCCGTCCCGGCGGGCTAAAGCCCGCCCTACACGCGGCGGCGCTTGGGCGGCCGGCAGCCGTTGTGGGGGATCGGGGTGACGTCCTTGATCGACTTGATGTCCAGGCCCGAGGCAGCCAGGGCGCGGATGGCCGACTCGCGGCCGGCGCCGGGGCCCTTGACCTTGACGTCGACCGAGCGGATGCCGTGCTCCTGCGCGAGCTGGGCGGCGTTCTGCGCCGCGACCTGCGCCGCGAACGGGGTGCCCTTGCGCGATCCCTTGAAGCCGATGCGGCCGGCGCTCGACCAGGAGAGGATGTTCCCCATCGGGTCGGTGATGGCCACGATCGTGTTGTTGAACGTCGCCGCGATCGAGGCGACGCCGTGCGGAACGTTCTTCCGCTCCTTACGCTTGGTGCCGGCGCGGCGTGCGCCCGCCTTGGGTGCTCTTGCAGTTGCCATCGGTTCGAATCCTTATTTCTTGGTAGCTTTCTTCTTGCCGGCAACCGCGCCCTTGCGCGGGCCTTTGCGCGTACGCGCGTTGGTGTGCGTCCGCTGGCCGCGCACCGGCAGACCGCGGCGGTGGCGCATGCCGCGGTAGCAGTTGATCTCCATCAGCCGCTTGATGTCGAGGCCGACGTCCTTGCGCAGATCGCCCTCGACCTTGCCCTCGTCGGTGATGATCTGGCGGATCTTGCGAACGTCGTCCTCGGTGAGGTCCTTGACGCGAACGTTCTTGTCCACACCCGAACGCGACAGGATGTCGTTCGAGCGCGTACGGCCGATCCCAAAAATGTAGGTCAGGCCGATTTCGACCCGCTTGTTCAGTGGAAGATCCACACCCGCGATACGTGCCATTTGTCTGTGTGCTCCTGATTAACCCTGACGCTGCTTGTGCTTCGGATTCTCACAGATGATCCGAATCACGCCCTGACGGCGGACGACTTTGCACTTGCTGCAGATTCTCTTGACCGATGAACGAACTTTCATGATTCGACCTCAGTTGTTAGCTCTTAGCTGTTAGCTCTTAGGAGCACCGGGCCCCGCCCTGCTCTTGGTCTGGTTCTCCTAAGAGCTAAGCGCTAACAGCTGACAACTTCACTTGTACCGATAGGTGATGCGCCCGCGCGTCAGATCGTACGGCGAGAGCTCCACCAGAACTTTGTCGCCCGGGAGGATGCGGATGAAGTGCTTTCTCATCTTGCCGGAGATGTGCGCGAGCACCTTGTGCTTGTTCTCCAGCTCCACCTGAAACATCGCGTTGGGGAGGGTCTCCAGGACCGTTCCCGTCACCTCGATGGCTTCTTCCTTGGCCAGGACTTCCTTCTCGGGCCTCGGAGATGCCGACCGCTGGGGGGCTCGTCTTCCTCTAATCAATCAGCACCTTTTCCTTTTATTTACCTAATACCCACGGCCCATTTGCCGTGACTGCCACCGAGTTCTCGAAGTGTGCGGCGAGGGCCCCATCGACCGTTCGCGCCGTCCACCCGTCGGCGTCCGTCTTCACATCCTGAATCATCCCGTTCGAGCCCGCGCGATCGAGGCGCGAGCGCAGCTTCGACCCGATCTCGCAGAGCATCGGCTCGATGGCCAGCACCAGTCCCTCGCGCAGCTCGAGGCCGCGTCCGCGGCGCCCGAAGTTGTGCACCTGAGGCTCCTCGTGCATCCGCCGGCCGATTCCGTGGCCGACGAACGTGCGGATGACATGGAAGCCGCGCGATTCCGCGTGCTCCTGCACCGCCGCCCCGATGTCGCCCAGGTGACGCCCCGGACGCATCTCTTCGATGGCCAGCTCCAGACATTCACGGGTGGTATCCATGAGCGCCTGTGCCTTCGGGGTCACCTTGCCGACCGGGATCGTGATCGCGGCGTCGCCGACGTACCCCTCGAAGATCGACCCGAAGTCGAGCCCGATGATGTCGCCTTCCTGCAGCTTCGCGCGAGTGGGGATGCCATGCACGATCACATCGTTGACCGACGTGCAGACGACCGCCGGATACGGCGGCAGGCCCATCGGAGAGTAGCCTTTGAAGGGCGACTTCGCGCCGCGCTTCGCCAGCTCTTCCTCGGCCATCGCGTTGAGCTGAGCCGTGGACACGCCCGGTTTGACCATGTCCCGCATCAGCTCGAGGATCTCGACGACGATCCGGTTGGCCCGGTCCATCGTCGCGATCTCGTCGCGATTCTTCAGTGTCGGTCCCTTCATTCGATCGAGCATTTATGTCAGGGACTCTTCAATTCGTTCAAAGACCACATCGAGAGGACCGACACCGTCGACCTCCCGCAAGATTGACTTCGACTTGTAATACGTCGCGACCGGCATGGTCTGCCTGTGAAACGACTCCAGACGCTTGCGCACGGCCTCTTCCGTATCGTCGGGCCGTGCAATGACCTCGGCTCCGCAGCGATCACACACGCCGTCGGTCGCCGGGGGGTTGTTCTCCAGATGGTAGATCGCCCCGCACTGCGCACACGTCCGTCGCATGGTGATGCGCTGAACGATGGCGTCGTCGGGGACGAGCAGTTGAAGAACGCGGAGGGGGTCGGTCCCATTCCCCACGATTCCGTCCAGCTTCTCGGCCTGCACCAGGGTGCGGGGGAAACCGTCCAGAATGAAGCCTTTACGCGCGTCCGGCTTCTCCAGCCGCTCGTTGATGATGCCGATCATCAGATCGTCCGGCACGAGCCCGCCCGCGGCCATGATCGGCGCCGCCTGCTGCCCGAGGGGCGTCCCGCCCGCCACGGCCTCGCGGAGCATGTCGCCCGTCGAGATGTGAGGGATGTCGAAGCGGCTCGCGAGCCGCTTCGCCTGGGTCCCTTTGCCGCTGCCCGGAGGGCCGATGAAGATGAGCTTCACTGCGTGATTACCCTCTACGTCCGCGGATGCGGCCCTTCTTCATGAAGCCGTCGTAATGGCGCATGACCAGCTGGGACTCGATCTGCTGCATCGTGTCCATGGCCACGCCGACGACGATCAGGAGCGACGTGCCGCCGAAGTAGAAGTTCAGCCCCATCCCCTCGGTGAACCAGAGCGGGAGCCAGCTGTCGAGCGTCGCGCCGACGCCGAACGGCAGCTGCGCGACGTGGAAACCGGAGATCAGGAACTCGGGGAGGATGCACACCGCCGCCAGGTACACCGAGCCGACGAAGGTGATGCGCGTCAGCACGCGGTCGATGTAGTCCGACGTCCTCTTGCCCGGGCGGATGCCGGGGATGAAGCCGCCGTACTTGCGCATGTTGTCGGCCGTGTCGACCGGGTTGAAGACGATCGACGTATAGAAGTAGGCGAAGAAGATGATGCCGGCCACCTGCAGCAGGTAGTAGAGCGGCTCGCCCATGGCGATCTGGCGCCCGATGGCCTGCGCCCACGGCTGCTGGATCATCTGGGCGATGGTCTGCGGGATGACCAGGATCGAGGAGGCGAAGATGACCGGGATGACCCCGGCCGTGTTCACGCGCAGCGGGAGGTACGTGTTCGAGCCGCCGTAGACCTTGCGGCCGACGACGCGCTTGGCGTACTGCACCGGGATGCGGCGCTGGGCGCGCTCCATGAAGACGACGAAGGCCGTGACCGCGACCATGAACAGGACCAGGAAGAGCATGGCGAAGAGGTTGCGCTCGCCGGTGCGGATGTCCTGGAAGGTGCCGATGACCGCGGAGGGGAGCCCGACCACGATGCCGGCGAAGATGATCAGCGAGATGCCGTTGCCGATGCCGCGCTCGGTGATCTGCTCGCCCAGCCACATGACGAACGTGGTGCCGGCGGTGAGCGTGAGCACGGTCATGATCGGGAAGCCGAGGCCCCACAGCGCGTCCTGCACGTGCGCGGGGACGAGCGGCGCGCCGCCCGGGGCGGCCTGGCCGCGAAGCCAGAACGCGACGCCCAGCGACTGGACGATGGCCAGGACGATCGTGCCGTAGCGCGTGTACTGGTTGATCTTGCGGCGGCCCATCTCTCCCTCTTTCGAGAGCTTCTCGAGATACGGCCAGACCACGGTCAGGAGCTGCAGGATGATCGACGCCGAGATGTAGGGCATGATCCCGAGCGCGAACACCGACAGGCGCGAGAGCGCGCCGCCGGAGAAGAGGTCGAGGAAGCCCAGCACGCCGCTGCCCATTTGCTTGAAGAACTCCTGGAGCGCGACGGGATCGACGCCCGGAGTGGGGATGTGCGATCCGAGGCGGTAGACCGCCAGCAGCGCGAACGTGAAAAGCACGCGCTTGCGGAGGTCCTCGATCGCCCAGATGTTGCGGACTGTATCGACGACGTTCGGCACGTTACTGGATCTCCTGGACAGTGCCCCCGGCGGCCTCGATGGCCGACTTGGCGGTTGCGGAGAACTTGGTGGCGGCGACGGTCAGCTTCTTGGAGAGCTTGCCGTTGCCCAGCACCTTGACGCCGTCGTTCTGCCCCTTGACGAGGCCGGCCTGACGCAGCGCCGCCTCGTCGACGGTGGCACCGTTGTCGAAGCGCTCGAGGTCGGCCAGGTTGATGACGGCGTACTCTTTCTTGAAGATGTTGGTGAAGCCGCGCTTCGGCAGACGGCGGTGCAGAGGCATCTGGCCGCCTTCGAAGCCCAGTTTGCGGCTGAAGCCGGAACGGGACTTCTGTCCCTTCTCACCGCGGCTGGACGTCTTGCCGTGACCCGATCCCGGGCCGCGGCCGACGCGCTTCTTGGCGTGACGCGCGCCCTTTTTCGGTTTGAGGTTGCTCAGTTCCATTGGTCACTCCTGGTCGCGAACGACTTCGACGAGATGCGGGATCTTGGCGATCATCCCGCGCACTTCCGGGGTATCGGCGCGCTCGGTGATGCGGTGCATCTTGCCGAGGCCGAGGGCCTTGAGGGTCTCGCGCATCTCCACCGGGCAGCCGATGCCGCTGCGCACCTGGCGGATGCGGATGGTCTTGCGGCCGGTGAGCTTCTCTTTGACTTTCTTGAGAAGGCTCATGCTTCGCCTCCCTCCACCGCCGGCTCGTTGCCGCCGCGCAGGGCCTTGTACTGCTCCTCGGTGCGGAGGAGCTTGAGGGCCTCGAAGGTGGCCTTGACCACGTTGTGCGGGTTGGCGGTGCCGAGCGACTTGGTGAGGATGTTCTGGATGCCGGCCGACTCGAGGATGGCGCGCACCGGACCGCCGGCGATGACGCCGGTCCCTTCCGAGGCGGGCTTGAGCAGGACCTGGCCGGCGCCGTAGTGGCCGACGATCGCGTGCGGGATGGTGGTCCCGGACATGGCGATCTTGATCATGTTCTTCTTGGCGATCTCGATGCCCTTCTTGATGGCGGCCGGCACTTCCTTGGCCTTGCCCGAGCCGAAACCGACGCGGCCCTGGCCGTCGCCGACGACCACGAGCGCGCTGAAGCTGAAGTTCTTGCCGCCCTTGACGACTTTCGTCACGCGGTTGATATGGACGACCTTGTCGATCATCCCGCTTTCGTTACGCTCTTCCTGACGGCGATCGCCGCGCTGAGAGCCGGGCCCACCCTGTCGCTGCCCGGGACGCTGCATTGGACGCTGCATGTGATCTCCTAGAATTCCAGTCCGTTCTCACGCGCCGCATCCGCGAGCGCCTTGATGTTGCCGTGATAGAGGTAACCGCCGCGATCGAAGACCACCTTCGTCACGCCCTTGTCCTTGGCTTTTTTCGCGATCAGCGCGCCGACGGCCTTGGCCGCCGCGGAGTTGGAGCCCTTCGCGCCGGCGTCCTTCTCCAGGCTCGAGGCCGAGACGATGGTACGGCCCGACGCGTCGTCGATCACCTGCGCGTAAATGCTCTTGAGGCTGCGGAACACCGCCAGACGCGGACGCTCCGCGGTACCCGTGACCTTGCCCCGGATCCGCTCCCGGATCCGCCCGCGTGCTTCCACTCTGTGTCTTGCTTTATCCATGTTGTCCTCTGTGCCGAGGTGTCATGCCCGGCTCACTAGGTGTTGCTGGTTGCTGGTTGCTGGTTCGTGGTGGTTCCTGGCGAAAAGCCACCACGAACCAGCAACCAGCAACACAACAACAATTACTTGCCTGCCGCCTTGCCTGCCTTGCGGCGAATCACTTCATCGGAGTACTTGATGCCCTTGCCTTTGTACGGGTCCGGCTCGCGCAGGCTGCGGATCTCGGCCGCGACCTGGCCGACCTTCTGGCGGTCGATGCCGGTGATGGTGATATGGCCGGTCTTGGCGTCGACGGTGATGTCGATGCCGTCGGGGATGGCGTAGCGCACCGGGTGCGAGTAGCCGAGCTGGAAGACCACTTCCTTCCCCTTGACCTCGGCGCGGTAGCCGACGCCGACGATGTCGAGCTCGCGCTTGAAGCCTTCGCTCACACCCTTGACGTTGTTGGCCACGAGCGCGCGCATCAACCCGTGGAACGCGCGGGTCTTGCCTTCTTCATTCGGCCGCTCGAACTTGACCACGTTGTTCTCGACCGACATGGTGATGCCGGCGATGATCGGGGTCGTCAGCGAGCCTTTGGGGCCCTTGACCACGACGGCCTCGCCGTCCTGGCGGACCTCCACGCCTTTCGGCAGCGGAATCTCTTTCTTACCAATTCGCGACATTGCGGGATCTCCTTACCAGACCTGGCAGAGGACTTCGCCTCCGACGCCGGTGCGCGCAGCCTCGGCTCCGGAGAGAACGCCCCTGGAGGTCGAGACGATGGCCAGGCCGAGACCGCCGAGAACCTTCGGCAGCTCTTCCTTGCCCCGGTACACGCGGCGGCCCGGGCGCGAGACGCGCTCGATGCCGTGGATGACCGGCTCGCCGTTGTCGGAGTACTTGAGGTACACGCGCAGCGTGCCCTGTACTTTTCCTTCTTCGGCGGCGAGCACCTTGTAGTTGCTGATGAAACCCTCGGACTTGAGGATCTTCGCCACTTCGACTTTCAGCTTCGAGACCGGCATCTCGACCCGATCGTGGTGCGACGTAATTCCGTTGCGGATTCTGGTGAGCATATCCGCGATGGGATCTGTCATCGACATTCTTGACTCCTGATATCGGTCGTTCGAGCCGAGCTACCAGCTCGACTTGGTCACGCCCGGGATGTAACCGCCGAGCGAGAGCTGACGGAAGCAGATGCGGCAGAGCTGGAACTTGCGCAGGAACCCGCGCGGACGTCCGCACTGCTTGCAGCGGTTGCGCTTGCGCACCGAGAACTTCGGTTTCCGCTCAGCCTTGACGATCATTGAAGTTTTGGCCATGTAATCCTCTATTTCCCGAACGGCATCCCGAGCTCGCGAAGAAGGACGCGCGCCTGCTCGTCGGTTTTCGCGGTCGTGACGATGGTGATGTTCATGCCCTTCGACTTGTCGACCTTGCCCGCATCGATCTCGGGAAAGATCAGGTGGTCGCGGACGCCGAGGGTGTAGTTGCCGCGACCGTCGAACGACTTCGTGGGCACGCCACGGAAGTCGCGCACGCGGGGCAGCGCGATGTTGATCAGACGGTCGAGGAACTCGTACATCTTGTCGCCGCGCAGGGTGACCATCGTGCCGATGGACTGTCCCTCGCGGAGCTTGAAGCTGGCGATCGATTTCTTGGCCTTCGTGACCACCGGCTTCTGGCCGGTGATGGTGGCCAGCTCCTCGACGGCGGTGTCGAGCAGCTTGGCGTTGGAGATGGCCTCCCCCATGCCCATGTTCAGGACGACTTTCTCGACCTTGGGAATGGCCATGGGGTTCTTGATCCCGAACTCGTCCTGCAGCTTCTTGCGGACTTCGGTCTGGTACAGCTCTTTGAGTCGCGTTGACATCTTCTGGGTCCTCTGGTCGCCCGGCGTTGTACGGGCGAGGTGATGTTCCGGCGGGCTGAAGCCCGCCCTACGTTTACTTCGTCAGATCCGATTTGCACTTGCGGCAGAAGCGGATCGCTTCGCCTTCTTCATTGCGGTGCGAGCCGAGGCGGGCCGCCTCGCCGCAGCTCGGGCAGATGACCTGGAGCTTGTCGACCTTGATCGGCGACTCGCGCTCGAGGATGCCGCCCTTGATGTTCTTGCCGGGGTTGGGCTTGGTGTGCTTCTTGGTGAAGTTCACGCGCTCGACGATGGCCGTGCCCTTGGTGGCGTTGACCCGCAGCACGCGGCCCTGCTTGCCGGCATCCTTGCCCGACAGCACCACCACCGTGTCGCCCTTGCGGAGGTGCGGCGTGTGGCGGAGCGGTTCCTGCTGTTTGCTTCGTCCGTACAGTCCCATGGTGCTTCTTTCCTTTAGATGACTTCGGGCGCCAGCGAGATGATCTTCATGAACTTGCGCTCACGAAGCTCGCGGGCCACCGGTCCGAAGACGCGCGTTCCGACCGGCTCGCGCGCGTCGTTGATGAGAACGGCCGCGTTGTCGTCGAACTTGATGTACGAACCGTCGCGGCGGCGATTCTCCTTGACGGTGCGGACGATGACGGCCTTGACCACCGCGCCCTTCTTGACCGTGCCGTCCGGCGACGCTTCCTTGACCGAGGCGGTGATGACGTCGCCCAGGCTCGCGTACTGGCCGGCGGTGGAGCCGCCCAGCATGCGGATGCAGGCGATCTTCTTCGCGCCCGTGTTGTCTGCAACCTGCAGAATCGTTCCCATCTGAATCATTGGTGACTCCTAGCTGGCCTTCTCGAGGACTTGCCGGACGTTCCAGCGCTTGCGCTTCGACAGCGGGCGCGTCTCTTCGATGAGCACGCGGTCGCCGACGTTCACGGCCGGGTCTTCGTTGTGAGCCAGGAACTTGTTCGTGCGCTTGATGTACTTCTGATACATCCCGTGCTTGACCAGGTTCTCGACCGCGACGACGACCGTCTTCTGCATCTTGTTCGAGACGACCACGCCGACCTTGGTGCGCTTCGAGTCCTGCGCAGCGGTTTCGGTGTTGTTTTCGTTTGCCATCGTTGAATCCTTACGCGGTGCGCTGACGTTCGTTGAGGAGCGTCTGAATCTGCGCGATCTCGCGGCGGACCTCACGCATCTTCATCGGGTTTTCGACACGGCCGGTGGCGCGCTGGAAGCGCAGCTTGAAGAGCTGCTCCCGCAGGTCGCGCTCCCGGTTGCGGAGCTCGTCGACACTCTTGTCTTTGAGCGTTTTGAGAGTTTTCTTGCTGGCCATTAGTCGCCGATCTCCGTCTGTTCGCGCGTGACGAAACGCGTCTTGATGGGGAGCTTCGAGCCGGCCAGGCGGAACGCCTCCTCGGCGATCTCGCGCGTCACACCCTCCATCTCGTAGAGGATGCGGGCCGGCTTGACCACGCACACCCACTCTTCCGGAGCACCCTTGCCCTTGCCCATGCGGGTCTCGAGCGGCTTCTTGGTGATCGGCTTGTCGGGGAAGATGCGGATCCAGATCTTGCCGCCGCGCTTGATGTGGCGGGTCATGGCGATACGGGCCGCCTCGATCTGGCGGGCGGTGACCCAGCCCACCTCGAGCGCCTGCAGGCCGAAGTCCCCGAACGAGACCTTCGCGCCGCGCGAGGCGAGACCGCGGCGCCGGCCGCGCTGCTGCTTTCTGAATTTGACCTTCTTCGGCATCATCATGATGCGGTTTCTCCTGAATGTAGGTCGGGCTTCAGCCCGACCAGCCGGGCTGAAGCCCGGCCTACGTTTCTACTTCTCGCGGCGGCGGCTGCGGGCCTTGGCCATCTCACCCTTGTACAGCCACACCTTGACGCCGATCTTCCCGTAGGTGGTCGTCGCCTCGGCGAAGCCGTAGTCGATGTCCGCCTTGAGCGTGTGCAGCGGCAGGCGGCCGTCCTGATACCACTCGGTGCGCGCGATCTCGGCGCCGTTCAGGCGCCCGCCTACGCGGACCTTGATCCCCTTCGCGCCGAAGCGGAAGGCCGACTCCATGGCCTTCTTCATGGCCCGGCGGAAGGCGATGCGGCGCTCGAGCTGGGTGGCGATGTTCTCGGCCACCAGCTGGGCGTCGAGCTCGGGACGCTGGATCTCCTGGATGTTGATGTAGACCTCGCCGTTGACCAGCTTCTGCAGCTCGTCGCGCAGCTTGTCCACTTCCGCACCCTTGCGGCCGATGATGATGCCCGGGCGCGAGGTGTAGATGTTGATGCGCATCTTGTTGGCCGTGCGCTCGATGTCGATCTCCGACACGCCGGCGTGCTTGAGGCGCTTCTTCAGATCATCGCGCAGCTTCAGATCGCGATGCAGCGTCTCGGCGTACGTCTTTCCCGCGAACCAGCGCGAGTGCCAGGTCTTGTTGAACCCAAGTCGAAAACCGTAAGGATTGACCTTCTGACCCATCGATAGCCCCTATTTCCTGGTGGCGCGCGCACGGCCTTTGCCGCCGCTCCGCTCGTTGACCGCTTTCACTTCGTCCGAGACGTGCACGGTGACGTGCGCCTTGCGCTTCTGGATGCGATAGGCACGGCCCATCGGCGCGGGCTGCACGCGCTTCTCGCGCGGCCCCTCGTTGACGTAGATCTTCGACACCACGAGCTCGTCGACGTCCGCGCTCGCTTCCTTGTTCTCCGCGTTCGCCACTGCGGAGCGGAGGAGCTTCTCGAGGTCTTTCGCGCAGGCCTTGCGCGTGAAGCGCAGGATGTTCAGCGCTTCCTCGACCTTCTTGCCGCGCACCAGGTCCGCCACGAGACGGACCTTCTGCGGCGACGCTTTCAGGTATTTGAGAGTTGCGGTTGCTTCCATTGTGATCCCCGCGCCTTATTTCCCAGCCGGCTTGGCCGACTTCTCGACCTTCTTGCCGCTGTGGCCCTTGAACGTCCGGGTCAGAGAGAACTCGCCCAGCTTGTGACCGACCATGTTCTCGGAGATGTACACCGGCGTGAACTTGCGGCCGTTGTGCACCGCGATCGTGTGGCCGACCATGTCCGGCGTCACGGTCGAGCGGCGCGACCACGTCTTGATGACTTTCTTGTCGCGCTCGCGGTTCATCGTCTCCACCTTCTTCTCGAGGTGGGAATCCACGAACGGACCCTTCTTCAGTGAGCGCATTACCTGGTTCTCCGCTTGACGATGAACTTGCTCGTCTGCTTGTTGCGACGGGTCTTGTAGCCCTTGGTCGGCTGTCCCCACGGGGACACCGGATGACGGCCGCCGGACGTCTTTCCTTCGCCGCCGCCCAGCGGGTGGTCGACGGGGTTCATGGAGACGCCGCGGTTGTGCGGCTTCTTGCCGAGGTGACGGGTGCGGCCGGCCTTGCCGTAGGAGACGTTCTCGTGCTCGAGATTGCCGACCTGGCCGATGGTGGCGTAGCAGCGCACGTGCACCTTGCGCATCTCGCCGGAGGGGAGACGGAGCGTGGCCCAGTCGCCCTCGCGGGCCATGAGCTGCGCGCCCGCGCCGGCCGAACGGACCATCTGCCCGCCCTTCCCTTCCTTCAGCTCGATGTTGTGGATCACCGTGCCGAGGGGGATCTTCGACAGCGGCAGGGCATTGCCCACCAGGATGTCGGCGTCCTCGCCGGCCACGATCTGGGTGCCGACCGTCAGTCCGTTCGGGGCGAGGATGTAGCGCTTCTCGCCGTCGACGTAGTGCAGCAGCGCGATGTGCGCGGTGCGGTTCGGGTCGTACTCGATCGCCGCGACCTTGGCGGGAATCCCGCGCTTGTCGCGCTTGAAGTCGATGTCGCGGTACTTCTGCTTGTGGCCGCCGCCGATGAAGCGGGAGGTGATCCGCCCCTTGTTGTTGCGGCCTCCGCTCTTCGGCTTGCCCTTGGTGAGCGCCTTTTCCGGCGTCGTCTTGGTGATGTCCGCATACGACGCATGCGACGAGAAGCGGACCCCGGGAGACGTCGGCTTGTATCTGTTCGTAGCCATAGTTGTTCTTTCTTATCGGCAACGTAGGACGGGCTTCAGCCCGTCCCCGGGCGGGCTGAAGCCCGCCCTACGTTTAAACGCCTTCCACAAACTCCGGCGCTTTTTCTCCTGCTTTCAACCGCACGTAGGCCTTGCGCCAGTCGCGGCGCTTGCCGGCCCAGCGGCCCATGCGCTTCATCTTGCCGCGCACGTTGAAGAGGCGGACGTCTTCGACCTTGACCTTGAAGAGCTCTTCGACGGCCTTCTTGACCTCGATCTTGTTGGCGTTCGGGTCGACCTCGAAAGCGAGGACGTTCCCCTCTTCGCGGAGGATCGTCGACTTCTCGGTGACCAGAGGCCGGCGGATGATCTGATTAGCGTTCATTGCTGAGGGCCTCCGTCAGACGATCGAGCGCGGCCTGGCTCAGGACGATGTAGCGGCTGTTGACGACGTCGTAGACGTTCACGTGGAGCGCGTCGACGAAGTTGAGCTTGGGGTTGTTGCGCGAGGCGAGCACGGCGTTCGTGTTCTCCATCGTGTCGATCAGCAGAGCCTTGCCGTCGACGCCGATGTTCGCCACCTTCTGGGCGAAGGACTTGGTCTTGGCCTCGTCCACGCTCATGTCGGAGACGACGAAGAACTTCCCTTCCTTGACGCGGCGGGAGAGCGCCGACTTGAGGGCGGCCTTCTTCTCCTTCGTGTTCATCTTGTAGGAGTAGTCGCGCGGCTGCGGGCCGAAGACCGTACCGCCGTGGCGGTGGATCGGGGGACGGGCGCCGCCCTGGCGCGCGCGGCCGGTGCCCTTCTGGCGGAAGGGCTTCTTGTTCGAGCCGGAGACCTCGGAGCGAACTTTGGTCTTGTGCGTGCCCTGGCGCAGCGAGGCCAGGTAGTTGCGCACGGCCTCGTGCACGAGATGCTCTTTGTACGGATACGCGAAGATCTCTTCCGGCAGGTCGATCGAGCCGACGGTCTTGTTGTCCCAGTTCTTGATGTCAATGGTCGGCATTACTCACCCCGCTTCCCGTTCTTGGAAAAGCGCACGTAGACGAGGCCGTTGCGACCGCCCGGGACGGCACCGCGGATGTAGATCAGGTTGTTCTCGGCATCGACCTTCGCCACGCGGAGGTTCTTGACCGTGACCTGATCGCCACCCATGCGGCCACCCATGCGCATGCCCTTCATGACGCGCGACGGGAAGGCCGACGCGCCGATGGAGCCGGGCGCGCGGTGGAACATCGAGCCGTGCGACTCGCGTCCGCCGGCGAAGCCGTGACGGCGCACGACGCCCTGATAGCCCTTGCCCTTGGACTGACCGACGACGTCGATCGAGTCGCCCGGCTTGAACATGTCGGCCGTGACCCGGTCGCCCACGTTGGCGTCGCCGCTGTACGGCACTTCGGCGAGCGTCTTCACCGGCTGCACGCCGGCCTTCTCGAAATGCCCCCGCATCGCGGACGTGATGCGGCGGTTCGAGACCTTTTCGACCAGGCCGATCTGCACGGCGTCGTAGCCGTCCTTCTCGCTGGTCTTCTTCTGGACGACGAGGCAGGGCCCGGCCTGGATGACGGTCACCGGAACGAGCGCCCCGTCCTCGGCGAACACCTGGGTCATCCCGACCTTCTTGCCAATGATTCCTTCGATTGCCATGTGTTAGTTCTTTCCACCTTGGAACCGGATTGCTCCGGTTCATGTGTTTGGTCGAGCCGAGCGATGAGTGATGAACGATGAGCGATGAGCTGCCTCGCGGGCTCACCGTTCATCGCTCATCTCTCATCCCTCATCGCTCGTTACTTCCCAAAAGCCTTGATCTCGACGTCCACGCCAGCCGGCAGCTCCAGCTTCATGAGCGCGTCGACCGTCTGGGTCGTCGGCTCGAGGATGTCGAGCAGCCGCTTGTGCGTCCGCATCTCGAACTGCTCGCGCGACTTCTTGTCGACGTGCGGCGAGCGGAGGACGGTGTACTTCGACACCTGCGTCGGCAGGGGGATCGGTCCCGCGACCTTCGCACCGGTGCGCTTGGCCGTGTCGACGATCTCCGAGGTCGACTGGTCGAGCACGCGGTAGTCGTACGCCTTGAGTCGGATGCGGATCTTTTCGTTCATCATGGTTTCGTACCCTTACAAAGAGCATGTAGGGCGGGCTTTCAGCCCGCCCCACGAATGAGCGACTACTCGAGAACCTCGGTCACCGTGCCGGCGCCGACCGTGCGGCCGCCCTCACGGATCGCGAAGCGGAGACCCTTCTCCATCGCGATCGGGGCGATGAGATTGATCGTCAGCGAGGTGTTGTCTCCCGGCATGACCATCTCGGCGCCCGCGACCAGCTCGGCGGTCCCGGTGACGTCGGTCGTGCGGAAGTAGAACTGCGGACGGTAGCCATTGAAGAACGGCGTGTGACGGCCGCCCTCTTCCTTCGTCAGGATGTAGACCTCGGCCTTGAACTTCGTGTGCGGGGTGATCGAGCCCGGCTTGGCGCAAACCTGGCCGCGCTCGACGTCCTTGCGCTCCACGCCGCGGAGCAGGAGGCCGACGTTGTCGCCCGCCTGGCCCTGGTCGAGGAGCTTGCGGAACATCTCGACGCCCGTGACGACCTTCTTCTGGGTCGGACGGAGGCCGACGATCTCGATCTCCTCACCAACCTTGACGATGCCGCGCTCGATACGGCCCGTGACGACCGTGCCGCGGCCCGAGATCGAGAAGATGTCTTCGACCGGCATCAGGAACGGCTTGTCGATGGCGCGCTCCGGAAGCGGGATGTAGCGGTCGACCGCGTCCATGAGCTCGATGATCTTGTTGGCCCACTCGTCGTTGTTGTCGGTGGTCTGCAGCGCCTTGAGCGCGGAGACGCGGACGATGGGAATGTCGTCACCGGGGAACTCGTAGGACGAGAGCAGCTCTCGGACTTCCAGCTCGACGAGCTCGAGGAGGTCCGGATCGGCGGCGTCGACCTTGTTCAGGGCCACGACGATGTAGGGGACGCCGACCTGACGGGCCAGCAGGATGTGCTCGCGGGTCTGCGGCATCGGGCCGTCGGTGGCGGCCACGACGAGGATCGCACCGTCCATCTGCGCGGCGCCGGTGATCATGTTCTTGACGTAGTCGGCGTGGCCCGGGCAGTCGACGTGCGCGTAGTGGCGGTTCGCGGTCGAGTACTCGACGTGCGCGGTGGCGATGGTGATGCCGCGCTCGCGCTCTTCCGGAGCCTTGTCGATCTGGTCGAAGGCCACGAACGAAGCCGTGCCCTTCGAGGCGAGGACCTTGGTGATGGCAGCCGTCAGCGTGGTCTTGCCGTGGTCGACGTGACCGATCGTGCCGATGTTGACGTGCGGTTTGCTGCGATCGAATTTCTCTTTGGCCATTTGAGTCTCAACCTCCGTTGTTCGCTCTAACTCGTAGCTCTTAGCTCTTAGCTGTTAGCTCTTAGGCCCCCGCCCCGTGCTCCTAAGAGCTAAGAGCTAAGAGCTAAAAGCTGGTTCATCAAACTCTCTGTGTGGTGCCGCCGCTCTTGGCGATGACTTCCTCGGCCACGTTCTTCGGGGCCGGCTCGTACGCCAGGAACTGCATCGTGTAGCTCGCGCGCCCCTGGGACATCGAGCGCACGTTGGTCGCGTAACCGAACATCTCCGAAAGAGGCACGTGGGCGCGGATGACCTTGGCCCCGCCGCGCTCGTCCATCTGCTGGATCTTGCCTCTACGGCGAGACAGATCGCCCATGACGTCGCCCGCGTAGTCCTCGGGCGTCACCACCTCGACGTCCATGATCGGCTCCATGAGGATCGGACCGGCCTTCTTGGCCCCTTCCTGGTAGGCCATCGAGCCGGCGATCTTGAACGCCATTTCGCTCGAGTCGACGTCGTGGTACGAGCCGTCGTACAGGATGGCCCGCACGCCCGTCATCGGATAGCCGGCGACGATGCCGCGCTCCATCGCTTCCTTGATGCCCTGCTCGGTCGGCTTGATGAACTCGCGCGGGACCGAGCCGCCCACGATCTCGTTGACGAACTCGAACCCACCCTCGGGCATCGGCTCGAAGCGCATCTTGACGTGGCCGTACTGACCCTTACCGCCCGACTGGCGGACGAAGCGCCCCTCGGCTTCCGACTTGCGCGTGATCGCCTCGCGATACGCGACCTGCGGCTTGCCGACGTTCGCACCGACGTTGAACTCGCGGACCATGCGGTCGACGATGATCTCGAGGTGCAGCTCGCCCATCCCGCGGATGATGGTCTGGTTCGTCTCCGGGTCCGTGTGGACCTTGAAGGTCGGGTCTTCCTGCATGAGCTTCGCGAGCGCGACGCCCATCTTTTCCTGGTCGCTCTTGGTCTTCGGCTCGATGGCCACCGCGATGACCGGCTCCGGGAAGACCATGGTCTCGAGGACGATGGCGTGCTTCGGGTCGCAGATCGTGTCGCCGGTGGTGACCGACTTCAGGCCGACGGCCGCGCCGATGTCGCCCGCGCGCACTTCCTTGATCTCTTCGCGCTTGTTGGCGTGCATCTGCAGCAGGCGGCCGACGCGCTCGGTGGTGCCCTTGGTCGAGTTCAGGACGGAGCTGCCCGAGTCGACCTTGCCGGAGTAGACGCGGAAGAAGGCCAGCTGGCCGACGAAGGGGTCGGTCATGATCTTGAACACGAGCGCCGAGAACGGCTCGTTGTCGTCGGCCTTGCGCTCCATGAACGACTCGTCGTCCGGATTGATCCCCTTGACCGGCGGGATGTCCACCGGGCTGGGGAGGTAGTCGACGACGGCGTCGAGCAGCGGCTGCACGCCCTTGTTCTTGAAGGCGGTGCCGCAGAGCACCGGGGTGATCTTCTGGTGGATGGTGGCGTCGCGAAGGGCGGCCTTGAGCTCGCCGATCTCGAGGGTCTCGCCGCCGAGGTACTTCTCCAGCAGCTCGTCGTGCGACTCGGCGATCGACTCGACCATCTTCTCGCGGTAGCTCTCCGCTTCGGCGCGGAGCTCTTCCGGGATCTCTTCGACGGAGTACTTCGCGCCGAGGGTCTCGTCCTTGAAGACGAGCGCCTTCATCTGCACGAGGTCGATGACGCCTTTGAACTTGTCCTCGGCGCCGATGGGGATCTGGAGGGGAACGGCGTTCTTGCCGAGCTTCTGGCGGATCTGTCCGACCACGTTCTCGAAGCTGGCGCCAATGCGGTCCATCTTGTTGACGAAGGCGATGCGGGGAACGCCGTACTTGTCGGCCTGGCGCCAGACGGTCTCGGACTGCGGCTCGACGCCGCCGACCGCGCAGAAGACGCCCACGGCGCCGTCGAGGACGCGCAGCGAGCGCTCGACCTCGACCGTGAAGTCGACGTGGCCCGGCGTGTCGATGATGTTGATGCGCGTGTCGCCCCACTTCGCGGTGGTCGCGGCGGAGGTGATGGTGATGCCGCGCTCCTGCTCCTGGACCATCCAGTCCATGGTGGCAGTGCCCTCGTGTACTTCACCGATCTTGTGAGTGATGCCGGTGTAGTAGAGGATGCGCTCGGTGGTCGTCGTCTTCCCGGCATCGATGTGAGCCATGATGCCGATGTTGCGAGTCTTCTCGAGAGGTACCTGACGTGCCATTTTGTTTTGTTCTCTTCGGGCAACAACGCACGCGCCGACAGCTTCCGCCGGCACACGCACACCTCCGTCGAGGAGATGCAGTTCTTCAGTTTTGTGTTTCCCGTTGCTCGGTCCGGAACCGCAGAACCCGTTCTGTGTTATCCGGTCGAGACGGAGCTAGGGGAACAGCTGAATTGAAAATTGAAAATTGAGAATTGAAAACTGCGCCATCCCCAACTTCCAGGTGCTACGGACTGCCAAGCCTACTGCGAAAACCGAGAATCGTAAAATTTTTCAATTTTCAATTCTCAATTTTCAATTGGAAACCTACCACCGATAGTGCGCGAACGCCTTGTTGGCCTCGGCCATCTTGTGCGTGTCTTCGCGCTTCTTGATCGCGTTGCCGCGATTGTTGGCCGCGTCGAGGATCTCGCCGGCCAGCTTGTCCTGCATGGTCTTCTCGCCGCGGGAGTTGGCGTACTGGATCATCCAGCGGATGGCCAGCGCGGTGCGGCGCGTCGGACGGACCTCGATGGGAACCTGGTAGTTCGAGCCACCGACGCGGCGGCTCTTGACCTCGAGGGCCGGCTTGACGTTGTCGATGGCCTTCTTGAAGACCTTGAGCGGATCGTCCTTGGCACGGTCCTCGACCTTCTTGAGGGCGCTGTAGAAGACGCGCTCGGCGACGGACTTCTTGCCGTCCGACATCAGCGAGTTGATGAACTTGGTGACGAGCTGGCTGTTGTACACCGGATCCGGCAGGATCTCGCGCTTGGGAACTTCTCTTCTTCTCGGCATGAGTCTTAGGCCTTCTTCGGTCGCTTGGCTCCGTACTTGGAGCGGCTCTGGTTACGCTTGGCCACGCCGACGGCGTCGAGCGTGCCGCGGACGACGTGATACCGCACGCCCGGGAGGTCTTTCACACGGCCACCACGGATGAGCACGATGGAGTGCTCCTGGAGGTTGTGGCCCACGCCCGGGATGTAGGTGGTGACTTCGACCCCGTTGGTCAGACGGACACGGGCGACCTTGCGGAGAGCCGAATTCGGCTTCTTCGGCGTCGAGGTGTAGACGCGCGTGCAGACGCCGCGCTTCTGCGGGCTCGACTGGAGAGCCGGCGACTTCGTCTTGTACTTGACGCTCTCGCGGCCCTTCGCAACAAGCTGATTGATCGTTGGCATTCGATGCTTATCCTTCTGAAGACACGTACAGCGAAAAATTGCTCCCGCAAGGGAAAACCCGCGCACTTTAGGCGTGGGAGAGGGCTTTGTCAAGCCCGGACCAGCGCTAACTCCCGTGGGTGGGGGCTTATTCCGCAAGGAGTTAAGGGCCGCGCTGCTCCAAGGTTTCGAGGAGAAAGAGGATCTCGGCGGCCGACGTGTAGAAGAGGTCGGGATCGTCGGCGAGGGTGCGGTCGCGGCTGCCGGCGACGATGTCCTGGAGCGCTTGGACGAAGGGGCGGAGCCAGGCAGGCAGGTCGCTGTCCGCGGAGAGTTGCTGGAGGAGGGATGCTGCAGTTGCCGGTTCGCCGGCAAGCAGGGCTTGAGTTACATCGAGGCAGAGGCGACCATCCCCACTGTGATTCTCGCCGCCGTCACGCCGGTAGGTGAGGTAGGACTCAACAGCGTTGCGCTTCGCCTCGGCGGCGGCTACCGGATTTCCGTCGGCAGCTTCAATTTCGTGGAGGATGTGCCAGGTTTTCCACGGCTCGGAGGCCTGACCGAACTGCGCGTCACATTGAATCGCCCGGCGGATTTCCTGCCGCGCCTCCTCAAAACGGCGGAGCTTTCGTAAGGTATCTCCGAGATTGCTCCTCGTACGGCCTTCGCCGGCCTCATCGCCTAACTCGACACGCTTGTCCGCGGCCTGCCGATAGAAGGCCACCGCTTCCTCGAAACGGCCGAGAACGTTGGCATACAGGTTTCCTATTTGTCCTAGTGAACGCGCCTGGCCCGCCACATCTCCGAGCCGCACCATGAGCGCGAGCGATTTTCGATAAGCATCCTCTGATGCGTCCGGCTGCCCTGCTTCCTGATAAACCATACCGATCTGATGCCAGAGCACGCCGACAGTGACTAGCTCATCCATGTCCGTGAATCGTTCGCGCGCTTCCTCATAAGCCTGCAGCGCTTCCTCGTAGCGTCGCTGCACCAAGCGAACCGATCCAAGCTGGCTCTTTGCGGCGGCAATCTGCCGTTCATCCCCAAGTTCCTCCGCACGGCGGATGCTCTCTTCGTAGGCGGCAGCCGCTTCGTCAACGCGGCCAAAGGCGCGAAGACTATCACCGCGTCTGGCATGACAAACGGCCATCATGCCCTTGGCTGCATCACCGGCGCGGTCCTCCGGAATGTTTTCGAAGCGTTGTAGTGCTTCGTTCAGGAACGGCAACGCCTGCTCCGGCGCACCCCCAATCGTCAACACCTCCCCGAGCAGATAACAACCCACGGCAAGGTCATAGTCGGCATTCGGGTAGGCCGTTTCACCCGCTTGGCGGGCGCGCTGGAGGAGTTCCTGCGCGCCGTCGAACGCCTCGCGCAAACGTCCGCTCCAAAGCCGCTGCTGAATCCAGGTCCGCTGCGCCTGGAACTGTGCGTGATTCCACCTCTGGCCCAGAGCCGCCGCCGCAGCATCGCGTGCCTGCGTCACTCGCTCGAGGAGGCGCGGCTTGCCTAGCATCAGCAGCAGGGTGTAGAGGGATGTGGCGAGATCGATCGTCGCCTCGGCATCCTCCGCGCGCTGCACGTGGTCGAGCAGCGCGAAGAGGTTCGGCAGTTCCAGCAACGTGAGGGTCGTCGCGACCTCGGCTTTCTGGGAGCGCTGCTGATTGAGAAATTCGGTATAGCCCAGCATCGCCTCAGCCCAGCGAGCCATCAGCGATGCGGATTCCGCGGCATCCAGCTGTCCGCGCAGATAGGGGCAGAGGGCGGAATTGAGGGTGAGATGGTCATAGGGATTGCGCGTCGCCAACCCGGTGTCGATCAGCTCGACGGCTAGCGAGGCGACATCTTCCTTGCTCCACTCCGTCATCACATGGAGCATGCGGAGGTTGACGCCACCGTGAAACACGCCGAGCACGCGGACCCTGTCGCGGTTTCCCGACGACATGCGGCGGAGCGAGAGCTCGACGCTCGCGAAGAGGGATTTCTCCCGGTTGCGGGGGAACTTCCGATCCATCTCCGCCATCAACTCGATGAGCGACGCGCGGGTGGCCTCGACGCCGCGATGGCGCAAAGACGGCGCCAGTAGAGCCAAAGTGCGGGCGTGGCCGTGGACGGCGTCGACGAGTTGCTCGATTGCTTCGCGCGCGGCATCGGCGGCGGCACCGGCGCCGGCATCGCCTTCGTTCAGCGCGCGCTCCACGAGCTTGACAGCGTCCTCGCGGTCGAGCTGACGGAGCTCGCGCCGGTTTCGTTCGGCCTCGAACGGCGCCGGCAACCACTCGCGGCTGGTGAAGACGAGCCGCGTGTCGCCTTGGGCGTTGAGCCGCACGCAAAGCCCGAGGATCGCGTCCAGCTCGCGGCGCGCATCCTCTGAGAGTGCATCCGGCGTCTCCACATACGGCGGGAGAAGGATGCTCTCCATGTTGTCCATGACCAGCAGCGTGGACTGCTCGACGAGAGCGCGCTCGACCGGCAGGATGGCCTGTTCGAGGTCTTGGAACGTGGCAACCGAGTACTTCGGCACGAGTTGGCGTCCGATAGCGTCGAGCACCGCGCCCGCGTTGCTGTGCGGCTCGACGAAGACGAACGCGGCGCGGCGGATCTGGCGCGAGCGGACCATCCAGCGCGCGAACTCCGCCGCCAGCGCGGTCTTCCCCTCGCCGCCCTGGCCGCGGATCACGGCGTACCGTGCATTGCCATTACGCAGCAGCCGCTGCAGCGCAAGCAGTTCCCGGCTGCGGCCGATGAACCCGGTCTCCGGCTCGGCGGGCAGCTCGCCGAGGCGCGCCGTGAGTGCGGTCTTCAGATCCTCCTGTGTCTGCCGCGACGTGACGGTGCGGAAGAGCTGCGGGTCGTCCTTCTCCTGGAAGAGCACGGGGACGAACCAGTCCTCCAGCCGCAGCTCGCCGGCGCCGAAGACGCGGCCGCGGAAGCTGTCATCCTTGAGCGCGCGCTGGCCGTCGAGCATGGCGTCGCCGACGCGGGCGCCGCGGGCGAGCGCGTCGTAGAACGCCTCGACGAAACGGCGCGCGGTCTCGACGAGGACGCTGTGGCTCATGGCCACCACGGAAGCCACGCCGACCTTCAACAGCTCCGAGGCGACGGACTCCGAGGCCTGCTCCGCCTTTGCGGTCTGGCAGGCTTCGAGGAAGACGAGCGGCACGTCGCCGAGCAGCGGACTGAGACCGCTGGTGTCAACGTTGAGGTGTCCTCGCTTTTCGAGTCTGCCGGTGTCCCGCGGATCTTCGAAACAGAGGGCACCAAGGCCCGTGTGACGGTCGTAGACCCCGTGGCCGTCGAAGTGGACGACGTGATACGGCGCGCGGGCGCGCCGGGCGCGGTCGAGCTCCTCGCGCAACGCGGGCAAGGTGGGCGGATCGAGCACGTGGATGCGGACGAGGCCGCCCAGCGCCTCCATGGCCTCCACAAGCGGCAGCGCACTGGCGCGGTGATCGAGGTAGCCGCAGGACTCGTCCTCCGGACGCGCGGTGACGAGCAGGATGCGAATGGGAGTGGCAACGACCGGCACGTCCAGCGGACGCAGGTTCGGCAGCCGGCGGCGGACACGAACGGGATTCACGCCCTGAAACAAATAGGCATCGCCGTCGTGGAGCAGTTCCCACGGCAAGCCGAGGAGGAGCGTTGCGCATTCACGGGCGGCTTCCACGTCGGCGGCGAGCGCTCCGTCCTCGAGCGAGGCATCGACTTCCACGGAGAAGCGCCGGCCGGCGTGGCCGTCGACCTGCGCCCACGCCTGCAGCACGTTCGACGTGCGCGCGGCGGGCAGCGCCGCTTCGTGCAGGAGCTGGCCCCATCGCACGAGGTTCTCCTCGACCTTGCGCGCGCGGTCGCGGAAGTAGTCGCTGGGCCAGACGGCAAACTTCTCCAGGTACCAGCGCAGGTCCTCAGTCTCGATCGGACCGATGGGGGCGATGAATCGCCAGGACTGTGCACTGTGAACGTTCCGCTTCTCCGAGGACGCGGGCTCGTACACGAGCCGCGCGCGTGCCGAAGCGCGGCGCACGCCGTCCTGCTCGTGGAACTTCAGATCGGTGAGCTCCAGCACGAGCTCTTCGAGCGGCTCGGCTTTCGGCTGCTCGGTGGTCTCGGCGTCGGAGGGAAGCCGTTTGCCGAGCGCGACGAGGATCGGATGCAGTGCCGCATAGACGTTGTCGCTGCTGACCGGAACGTAGATCGGCTCCTCACCGAAGAACGCTTCCAGGACGCCGAGTTTCGTATCGTCCAGCGACAGCGGGATGACCCGGTACTGATCTCTGCCGCGCTGCCGCTGCACGTCCAGCGCATGCTGCAGCTCCTTACCGACCCATTTGGACTGCAACGAGTCGGGGCTGACGACCACCGCATACCCCGACGCGCTCTCGATGGCCGCCTGGATCTCCGGCCAGAGCGGATCGCCTCCGCGCAGCTCGCGCGAATCGATCCACGCATCCTGATCGTGGTACGCGAGGGACTCGCGGAGCTCGCGCACGAAGTCGTCATCCTTCGAGCTGTGCGAAATGAAGACCTTGCTCATGCTCTCTGCGTGTGACGCGATGTTACGTGAAACTGGCGGCCAGCGACGCACAGGCTGGCCCGACTCATTGCTTGCTTCGCCGGAGCGATCCGGCTCTGACGCTCAGAGCCGCGTTGCTCATTTCGTGCTGTCGGTTGCTTCGCCCGACCTTGTTCGGCTCTGACGCTCAGAGCCCCGTAGCGCGTTTCGAGCTGTCGATTGCTTCGCCCGCCCTTTTCGGCAGTGGCGCTCAGCGCCGCGTTGCTCGTTTCGAGCTGTCGGTTGCTTCGCCCGCCCTTTTCGGCTCTGGCGCTCAGCGCCGCGTTGCTCGTTTCGAGCTGTCGATTGCTTCGCCCGGCCTTTCTCGGCTCTGGCGCTCAGAGCTGCGTTGCTCGTTTCGAGCTGGCGATTGCTTCGCCCTACCTTTTCCAGGTCTGACGCTCAGAGCCGCGTTGCTCGTTTCGAGCTGGCGATTGCTTCGCCTGGCCTCTCTCGGTACTGGCGCTCAGAGCCGCGTTGCCCGTTTGGAGCTGTCGATTGCTTTGCCCGCCACCGTGCGGGCGAGACGCCCGCACGGACAGCCGGCGGGACGCCGGCGGTCCACTCTAGAACTCCACCCAGGTGCCCCGCCCCTCCCGCTGCGCTTTGTCGTAGAGGAACGCCGCCGAGGCGAGGTCTTCCACGGCCAGGCCGAGGGACTTGAAGAGGGTGATCTCGTCTTCCGAGGTCCGACCCTCGGCCGTTCCTTCCAGCACTTCGCCGAGCTCGGCGCGGATGTGGCTCTGGTCGATCAGTCCCTCGCGCACGGCGAAGAGGAAGTCGCCGCTCTCGTTGATGGTGGACTCGCGGCGGTCGACGAAGAGGGACGAGGCCGCGACGGCGGCACCGTCGAGCTCGCGCGCCGCGGCGATGCTCGATCCGACGGCGTTGATGTGTGCGCCCGGACTGATCCATTCGCGCCGCAGCACCGGCTCTCTCGCGCTCGTCGCCGTGACGATGATGTCGGCGCCGCGCACGGCCTCTTCCACGCTGTCGCCCCGCCCGCACATGCGGATCTCCCGGATCTCCCGCACCAGCGGGATGGCCTCGCGGTGCGCCCTGGCCTGCACGCCCGTGCCGAGGATGGCCAGCACGGGGGCGTTCCTCCGCGCGAGGAGCTTCGTGGCCACGGCGGATACGGCCGCGGTGCGGATCGCCGTGATCGCCGAGGCGTTGATGAACGCCAGCGGCTCCCCCGTCTCGCCGCTGTGCAGGATGACGGCGCCGACGTGGGTGTCGAGGCCGCGCTTCGGGTTCTCGGGAAAGACGCAGACTTCCTTGAGCGCATAGTACGGCGTCTCGCCGCCGCGCCAGGCCGGCATCAGCCCCAGCAGTCCCGGCGCGCCGGGAGCGCGGAGGGGCATCCGCAGCGGATTGAAGACCTCGCCGCGCGCCAGCGCCCGCAGCGCGTCTTCCATGACTTCGATGCACTCCCCCATGGTCAGGAGCTCGTGCACCTCGTGCTCGGAGAGGACGAGCACCTTCATTTCTCTGCCCGCATGAAGGCCAGGTATTGGTCGACCTCGGCGTCGTTCGCCTTCGCCCACTCCTGCGTCCCGGGCAGCTTCAGCGAGACGAGGGCGATGCCGGCGTAAGTGTCGAGGAGCTCCTGGTCGTGCAGCTTGCGGAAGAAGGGGATGACCTGCGTTGCAGTGTGATCGCGCCCTTTGTGCTCTCCCTCGACGATCATCGCCAGCGCGGTGGCCACCTGCCCGCGCTTCCGCTCGAACTCGCTCTTCGCCGCCTCCTCGGGCAGCGCTTTCGCCGCCCCCGCCATGCTCAGCATGAGCTCCACGGCGGCGTAGTCGCCCTCCTCCTTCCGCGGCTTCGGATCGATGTTGATGGTGATGTTCTTCGCGTCCTTCACCTCGACGCCCGCGCCAAGGAGCGCGAGCATGCGCGAGGCCGCATCTTTGGCGCGCTCGCCCGTCGGCTCCAGCGCCAGAAAGCGGAGATACGAGAGCACGGCCGGCACCCGGAAGTTCTGCGACTCGAAGACGTGGCCGAGGAGCCAGTGGCCGGACGGATGCCACGGCTGCAGCGCCAGCTCCTTCTTCAGCAGCTTGCGCGCTTCCTCGAGCTCGCCCTGTTTCACCAGGGTCACGGAGAGGTTGTAGAGGAGCTGGGTGTCGTTGCCATCGACTTTCAGTCCCTGGCGATACGTGGCCACGGCGCGCTCGGGATCGCCGCCGTTGTCGTAGCAGTTGCCGAGAACGCCGTACATCGCGGAGCGGTACTCGTTCTTCTTCGCCTTGACGCGCGGTGCGAACAGCGCGATGCACGCGGCGGTGTCGCCTTTCGCCGAATACGTGAGGCCGAGCTCGTACGCCGCGTGATCGCTCGACGGATCTTCCGCGAGCGCGGCTTTCAGCTTCACGATGGCCTCGTCGTAGCGGCCGGCGTCGTAGAGCTTGATTCCTTCGTCGACGAGCTTGCTGACGTGGGCGAACAGCGGGAACGCGAAAAACAGGACGAGTGCGATGCGTTTCATCAGAACTGAAACTCCTCTCCCGGCGCGACACAGAGTACCGCGACGTCCGCCGGCACGAGCATCACGCCGATGACCCTTGCCTCCTCGGACGCCACGCTCACCCGCGCCCCTTTCCTCAGTTGGACGGTGGTGCCGCTCACCGGCAAACCGTCGACGCTCCACCGCACCCGCGCCCGCGGGAGCTGCCGCAGCGGGATGGCGTAGCGCGTCGCCGGCGGCCCCTGGATGGCGGCGTACTGCAGCGGTTGCGTGAGCCACGGGTGGCGCGCCAGCGGCTCGCTGGCGTAGAGGGTATACGTGCCGGCGGCGTGCGCGGTCCAGGTGAAGGCGCGCCCGGGCGGGAGGGTGGCGGTGAGGCCCGGCACCCAGAGGTCGCGCGTGAGGGGGACGTAGTTGCGCGTGGCGAAGGCGCCCGTCCGCGGGAAGATCTCGAACCAGCGCTGCATGCGCAGGTTCCAGAGGATGGCCGCGGGGGGATCGGCGGCGATGTCGTACGGCCGCACGCCGCCGGCCGCGGCGACGAGGCGGATGCCGGTCGGCAGGAACCAGTAGCGATACGCCGGCTCGCGCCGCAGCGCGTAGCCGGTGCCGTCGAAGACGCGGTCGCCCGGTTTCGTGCGGCGGTCGACCTCGCGCATGACGTAGTCCTGGTAGCGCATCGGCTCGGTGGTGCGCGGCAGGTGCAGGAGGATGGATGATGCCGCCACGGCGAGCAGGAGCCAATAGTGGACCGCCGGCGTCCTCGCCGGCTGTCGTGCGGGCGTCTCGCCCGCACCGTGGCGGCGGGACGCCGCCACGGACAGCCGGCGGGACGCCGGCGGTCCACTAATCCGTTCCAGCGCGATCGCGGCGAGGGGGACCATCAGCAGATACGCCCCCTGGAAGTGATACTCGTACTGCACTTCCATCGCGGCGATGCTGGCCACGGTGGCCAGGAAGATGATGGCCAGCGGGGTGCGGATGGAGAGCGCCGCGCCGGCCAGGGCGGCGATCCAGAGGACGATGGCCGCGGGATCGGGGAAGAGGAACGGCGCGAGGAGCATCTCCCGCAGCGTGTCGACTTCGAGGAGGTCGCTGGAGGCGACGTTGTAGCGCACGACGCCGGCCAGGAACGGTTCCCACGCCCCAGCGAGCCGCAGCCAGGCGATGAACGGCAGCGCCACCGCGGCCACGCCGACGAGCATGCGCAGCGCGCCCGGGTTCCAGCGCCAGCGCTCGTTCCAGAAGAGAAACAGCGCGGCGGTGAAGACGACCAGCGGCGCGACGCGCATGTTGGCCAGCACGGCCAGCGACATGAGCGCGCCGAAGGCGATCCAGCGCTGCCGGAACGCGCAGACGAGCGCGCCGAGGAAACAGAGGTTGCCGAGGACGTCGATGCGGTACTCGACCGCCGAGCGGACGAAGAGCGGCGCCGCGAGCAGCAGCACCAGCGCCCACCATTTCGCGCGCTCTTTCGCCAGGCGCAGCACCAGCGCGAGGATGCCCACCCACATCACCGCCTGCGCCCAGCGCATGGCCACGACGGCGATGGCGCCCGGCGAGTCGATGAAGCGCGCCACCGGCGCGAAGACGAGCCACTGCAGCGGGGTGTGGTGCTCCCAGAAGTCGCGGAAGGGAACGCGTCCCTCGCTCACCCACTTCGTGGCGCGAAAGAACTCCAGCTCGTCCCAGCCGAGGGGATGGGCGCGGTGGAGGAGGAAGAGCGCGGCGGCGACCGCCACCGCCGCGGCAACCCTAGCCATCCCGATGCACGGTGTCCATCGAGAACGCGGGGAGGCAGATGGCCACGTACTCCGCGCCCTCTTCTTCCGGCGTGGAGTACTGCACCCATTCGCCGCGATGGGTGATCACGGCCTGGCCGGCGTGCACGTCGCGGGCGCCGTCGCGCGTGGTCACGCGCAGCGTGCCGCGGAGGACGACGGTGTATTCGTCGAACTCCGGCGTCTGCCCCGGCTCGACCCAGCCGCCCGGACTCTTCATCCGCGCGACGGACACTCCCTCGGTCTGCGAATTCACGCGCCCGACGTACTCTTCGATGATCTTCGGCTTGTTTCCCGCGGCCTGGACGATCGACGGTTTTTCGATGAAGGTCGGCATTGCGCGATCTTACAGCGCAGTCCGCAACCAGCGCTCGATCGCCGCGAGGACGTGCGCCAGCTCGTCATCGGTCAGGGCATGCCCCTTCGCGATCTCGTGCGTCTTCTCCAGGCAGCCGCGGCAGCAGGTGGCCGTGGCGTGCTGGGCGACGAAGACGGGATGATTGCGCCACGGCGTCTGCCGTCCGTCGTTCGGCACGACCTCGGGAGCCACACGCTTGCGGATCAGCTCCTCCGCCTGCTTCATCACGTGAGGCAGCCCCCACGTCTGCAGGTACGCCAGCTCGCGTCCCTGCAGACGGAACTTGCGGCGGAAGGCCGAGCGCGCGAGCCTGCGGAACGCCTCGTCGAGGTCGATCATCGAGAAGCCTTCATCGAGAAGCAACGATGAAGCGCCCGATCTCCGTGCGCTGCGTGTAGTTGGCGTTGACCCACTGGAAGAGCTCGGGAACGCGCTGGTCGTTCGGGACGCCGTCGAAGATGGCCACGGCCGGGTCGCCGCCGAGGATCACGCAGACGGGCGGGTTCCGCTGCAGCTCGGCCATGGCCGGATTCAGCAGCTCGTAGGAGGAGAGCATCGGGATGTCGAACGCGCGCATGGGCGGCTTGCGTTTCAGCAGGAAGTAGAGCGCGCGCTCGTTGGTCAGGTCGAGGATCGGCCCCTCGCCGAGCGCGTCGACGTAGTGCTTGAGCGTGGCCAGCGTGGTGGCGTTGTCGGGCGCGGTGTAGATGCCGGGCACCAGCGGATGGCGGATCATCCCCTCGTGCCGCTGCCGCGCCGGCCACTGGGCAAGCAGCTTCGCGCCGGCCATGGCGTTCTGCGGGAGCTCGAAGTAGAAGATCGCGCCCAGCGAGAGCAGGGCGAGGGCAATCCGGTTGCGGAGCGGCTCGAGCACGAAGGCGACGAAGGCGATGCCTAAGAGCGGCGTGGCGAAGCGCGTGTGGCTCCAGCTCACCCGTCCCGCCGCGGTGCGGAAGAGGACGATGGAGAGCACGGCCAGGATGAGCAGGCGCGGGTCGCGCCGCTTCCAGCCGACGGCGAGGATCAGTCCGTAGAAGACGGGCGGCAGGTAGTAGCGCATGCCCGCGGCGCTGAGCGGCTGCGGCGCGGGCAGCGACCAGACGGCGTCGATGGCGCGCGGGATGATGACGAACGAGTCGCGGAAGAACTGGACGAGGTCCGCGCGCAGGGCGAGCAGCACGAGCAGCGGCAGCACGAGGGCGAGCGCGCCGATCCACCAGCGGCGCCATTCCTTCAGGAGCACCACGGCGACGGTGGTGCCGACGAACGCGTACGTCCCGGTGTCGAGACTCCAGAGCATTCCCAGCGCGCCGCTGGCGAATGCCGCAAACAGCGCGGCCCTGCCGCGCGTGCGCGCGAAGCGCAGGAGCGCCCACGCCGCCAGCAGCACCGGCGCGAGGCGAAAGTACGGGAAGACCGGCACCCAGAACGCGGCCACGCCGCACAGCGAGGCCAGCACCGCCGCGATGAGGCCGAGCGACGTGACCGTCACTTCCGCGGCGATGGGGACGAGCAGCGCCAGCGTGGCCGCGTCGAGCACGGTCTGCAGCCTTCGCGTGATCGGCGGCCGTCCCCCCACGAGCGCGTCGAGGCCGCCGTCGACACCGACGCCGTGCAGCACGAACACGTCTGTGAACGGACGCTCGCCGTTCAGGAAGAGCCAGGCGGGGGTGAGGTGCTCTCCCTCGTGGAAGGGGTCCATGGGTTGGTAGGGGTGGTCGTGGATTGCGAGCATGGCGATGAAGACCACGAGCGCGGTGATGAGGGTTGTTGCTGGTTGCTGGTTGCTGGTTCGTGGGGGGGCGTCGCGTTTCTGCACGGTCCAGGTGCCTAGGGCGGCGCCGAGGACGAGGAGGATGTAGGTGGCGTAGTCCCAGCTCTTGGGGTAGGCGTTGACGGTGACGAAGCCGACGCCGATGGTGGGGGGGTGGAAGAGCGGTTTGCTGACGAAGGCGATCGCGGCGGCGACGGCTGCACCGGTCAGCGAGCCGAGGGCCGCGCGACTTCCCACCATGGACGCGGATTGTATGATCCGGCGCATGGATTCGTTCAGCCGCTCCTTTCTCGACGAGAGCATCGAAGTCATCCGCCGCATCGACGCCGAGGCCGTCGACCGCATGGCCGCGGGGCTGGCCGCCTCCCGCGATTCCGGCGGCCGTCTGTTTATCCTCGGCGTGGGCGGCTCCGCGGGCCACGCCAGCCACGCCGTGAACGACTTCCGCAAGATCTGCCGCTTCGAGGCCTACACGCCGACCGACAACGTCTCCGAGCTCACCGCGCGCGTCAATGACGAAGGATGGGACAGTTGCTTCTCCGAGTGGCTGAAGATCTCGCGCATGACGGCGAACGATGCCGTGCTGGTGTTCTCGGTGGGCGGCGGGAACGTGGAGAAGAACGTCTCGGTGAACCTGGTGCGCGCCATCGACCACGCCCGCAACGCCGGCGCGAAGGTCTTCGGCATCGTCGGCAAGGACGGCGGCTACACGAAACAGGTCGCCGACGAGTGCGTGCTCATCCCCGTCGTCTCCAATGACCGCATCACCCCGCACACCGAGGGACTGGCCGCCGTCGTCTGGCACCTCCTCGTGTCGCACCCGGCGCTCAAGGTGTCGCAGACGAAGTGGGAGAGCGTGAAGTGAGCGATGAACGATGAGAGATGAGCGATGAACCGGGATGGGCCGGGCTCATCGCTCATCGCTCATCACTCATCACTTGTTCCACGAGCTCCGCGAGATTCGCCACACGCAGGTCCGGCTCCACCTTGCCTCTCTTGTGCTCCGAGCCGCGGTGCTCGATGAGGGCGACTCTGCAGCCCGCGGCGCGGCCGCAGAGCAGGTCGCTGTCCTGATCTCCGACCATCCACGATTGCGTGAGGTCGACGTCGAACTCGCGCGCGGCTTCGCGGAGAAAGTGAGGGCTCGGCTTGCGGCAGATGCAGCCATCGGAGGCCTGGTGGAAGCACTGGTAGCTCTTCGCGATCGGGACGTCGAGCGAGCGCACGACGTGCTCGTGCACGGCCTGCACGTCGTCGAGCGTGGCCTTTCCCTTGGCGACGTTGGGCTGGTTGGTGACGATGAAGAGCAGCCAGCCGGCGTCGATGAGGCGCTGCAGCGGCGCGCGGATGCCTTCGATCATGCGTACGTCCTCGACGCGGCGGGGCGCCTCCCACTCGTCGTGCGACGGGTAGTAGACGAGCTCGTCGAGGATGCCGTCGCGGTCGAGGAAGAGGGCGCGGTTCATAGCTTCGGAATGTGCGTGACGCGCGTCGACGCCGCCTCCAGAGTCGCGCCGGGCGGAGGCTGGCGGAAGAGCACGCGGTCGTCGCCGGGGAGCAGGATCACGCCGAGGGTCTCGCGGCCGCGGTTCACCGCGCGCACGTGCTGCCCTTCGCGCAGCGCCACGGAGGCGTTCATGGTCGTGGGCTGTCCGTCGATCCACCAGAGAAGCTCGGGATGCGCGGCCGGCGGGGGAAGCGTGAGCGTCAGCCGCGCCGCGTCGTCGTTGTCGTACGACGAGGCACCGAGGGGGCGGCGGAACCACTCGTGCCGCGCGAGAGCCGGCGAGGCGAAGAGGCGATAGGTGCCGTCGCGCGGGACGAGCCACTCGATCCCCTGCCCGGACCCGAGCCGCGCGTTCGGCGCCGGCACCCAGAGGTTGCGCCAGACCGGCATGTAGTGGCGGATGAAGTACGGCGCGAGCTCGCGCTGCACGGACGAGACCCAGGTCAGCGCGTACTGATCCATCACCACCGCCGCCGGCGGATCGCGCACGATGTCCTCGAGGCGGTACGGCGGCGCGCTGCCGTGCTGCACGAGGCGGCGGGTCATGTCGGGGAGAAACCAGAAGCGATAGGCCGGCTCGCGCCGCAGCGCCCACGGAATGCCGCCCCACACCTTCTCGTCCGGTCGCGTGCGCGCGTGCACCTCGCGCATGACGAAATCCTGGTACGCGAGATCGAGCTCCTTGCCGCGAAACAGCGCGGCGAACGCGTTCACGCACCAGGCCACGACGAGCAGCGCGTGCACGATGCCGCGACGCGGGATCCGCTCGACGATCCAGGCCACCAGCGGCAGCGCCATCAGCACGACCATCTGCAGGTGATAGTTGTAGATGAACTTCATCCCGGAGATGACGAACAGGTTCGCGCTCTGCAGCAGCAGCATCACGAAGAGATCGTCCGGACGACGCCAGCGCAGCAGCGCCGCGACCATCCCCGTAAAGCCGAGGATCATCAGCAGGACGCCGCCCGCATCGACGGCCGCCCACTCGAAGAGGCGGTCCGTGCCGATGAGGCGCACGCCGAACTGGATCAGCATGCGGTGCAGAAAGACGGGGCCGAGGTCGGGGCCGTATTTGTCGCCGAGATAGTTCTCGATGACGACGCTTTGATACAGCGCGCGCAGCGAGCCGGTGGCCGCGAAGTAGAGGAGCGCGGGGATCAGCGCGGCGATGCCGCCGGCGAAGATCCAGTTCGCGCGCGGGTTTCCCTTCCACCGCGGCGGGCTGATGTCCGCCGCTCCACGCTGCACCACGCGCAGCAGGAGCACGGTCACGACCAGCATCGGCCCGAGGCGCATGTTGGTCAGGCCGGTCAGGCAGAACATCGCGCCGGCGGCGAACATCGCCCGCGGCGTGCCGCGCTGCCACAGCACCAGCCCCGCCAGATAAAACACCGCGGCCATGACGTCGAAGCGGAGCTCGATGGCCGAGGTCATCAGCATCGACGACGAGAGCGCGAGGGCCATGGCCGACCAGCGCGCGAAACGCGGCAGGCCGGCGTTGGTCATGTAGCGGTTGATCAGCCAGAACGCGGCGATCCAGACCAGGATCTGCAGCCAGCGCAGGGCGATGATGGCGTCGACGCCGGGGCTCTCCGTCAGCGCGGCGAACGGTGCGTAGACGAACCAGGCCAGCGGCGCGTGATGCTGCCAGAAATCGCGGAACGGCACGCGTCCCCGGGCGATCCAGTCCGCGGCGCGGAAGAGCTCGATCTCGTCCCAGTTCAGCGGGTGCAGCCACTGCAGCGGCACGAGACGCACCGCCGCCGCCGTGAGCGCGAGCCCGATGGCGACGCGCACCCCGCGCTCGTTCATTGCAGCGGCCCGTTGCGGAACTGTTCGACGATCTCGCCGATGGTGCGGCGCACGGCCTCGCGGCTGGAGAGCTTCGGCGTCCAGCCGAGGGCCTGCATGCGCCGCGTGTCCATGCGCACGTAGGGGATGTCGCCGCGCCAGCCGCGCGGGCTGTCGCCGTACTGGACGTCGATCGTCGCGCGGTCGATGCCCATGGCCTCGATGGTCCACTCCGCGATCTCGCGCACGCTGGTCGCGTCCTCGACGGCGAGGTTGTAGACGTTGACGTGGTCTCTCGCGTGCGCAACGCCGAACTCCATCCCGTCCAGCGTGTCCTCGACGTAGACGTACGGCTTCGACTGCGTGCCGTCGCCGAGGACCACGAGCTTCGTGGGATCCTCGCGGAGGCGCAGCACGAAGTCGTGGATGACGCCGTGGGTCGGGTTGGGGCCGACGATGTTGCCGAAGCGGAAGATCCACGGGCGGATGTCGTAGTTGTGCGCGTAGGCGGTGATGAGCCCCTCGCAGGCGACCTTGCTGGCGGCGTAGAGCGAGATCGGCAGGATGGGACCGTAGTCCTCCGGCGTCGGCATGACCGTCGGCTCGCCGTACACGGCGCCGCTGCTGGAGAAGACGAGCTCCTTCACGCCGGTGCGGCGCATGGCCTCCAGGACGTTGTACGTGACCAGCGTGCCGCCCTTGAGGTCGAAGTCGGTGTACTTCGTCCCGTAGCTGATGTCGCTGTTGGCGGCGAGGTGCCAGACGCGGTCGGGTTTGAACGCGTCCATCAGCGCGACGACGCGCTCGAGGTCGAGCAGGTCGAGCTGGTGAAAGGCGAAGCGCGGATGCTGCACGACGTAGGCGCGCTTGCCGAGGAAGAAGTTGTCCGCCCCCGCGACTTCGTCGCCGCGCTGCAGCAGGCGCGGGATGAGATTCGAGGCGATGAAGCCGGCCGCGCCGGTGACGAGGACCTTCACTCCAGTGCCTTTCGCGTCTTCTCCAGCTCCTCGGGGGTGCCGATGTCGAAAAAGTCGTGGCTCACGATCTCCCCTTCCAGTCCCCCGTGCTCGGCGAGGTTGGAGAAGACGATCTCCTCGAACGAGCACGGACCCGTTTCCGGCAGCAGGTCGATGGTCGACTGCAGCATGACCGAGAAGCCAGCGTCGACGTACGGCAGCTCCGGCGCGCGCTTGTCGAAGCGGACGACGTAGCCCTCGGCGACGTCGGCGTTGCCGTGCGTGAGGCGCGGGTAGACCGCGAGCGCGTTGCCGAGGTGCTGCTGCACGAAGCGATCGTAGTCGAAGCGGCGGAGGACGTCGCCGTAGGTGAGGATGAAGCGGTCGCCGAGGAGCGGACGCGCCTCGCGCAGCGCGCCGCCCGTGCCGAGCGGCTCGTGCTCCCGGCTGTACGCGATGTCGTATGGGCTGTGCCTGAAGTGCTCCTCGATGACCTCGGCGCGATAGCCGGTGAGCAGCACGAAGCTCTTCAGTCCCTTCTCGGCGAACGCCTCCAGCACGCGCTCGAGATACGGACGCCCGCCCACGGGGATCATCGGCTTGGGGAGGCCCTGGGCGAGCGGCCCGAGCCGCGTGCCGAGGCCGCCGCAGAGAATGGCGACGATCATTCTGGAGTGCGGTAGCGCCAGCTACCGCTCTCCTTCGCGGAGGCGCCAGCCTCCGCCCGCCCGCGGCAGCTGGCGCTGCCGCAATTGAGAGCGCGAGCTGGCGCTCGCGCACTCCATATCATTTCCGTGCTCGCCATAGTCTCCTGAACGTCCACACCGTGCTCGAGAAGCGATGCAGGGTCGTGGTGCCGATGCGCTCGCGGTAGTCGATGGGGATCTCCGTGACCTTGAAGCCGCGGCGGTACGGGATGACGTACATGTCCACCGGCAGCGCGGGGCCGCGCGGGTTCCACTGCACCTGCTCGAGCATGCTCTTGCGGTAGGCGCGCATGCCGCTGTGCACGTCGGTCGTCTTCAGGCCGTGCAGCACGCGCGCGCCGAGGGCGAAGAGGCGGTTGGCCAGGAAGTTTGCGAACGGCATCGCCTTGGGGCGGCGCCAGGTGCGGGTCGTGTTGACGAGGTCGTAGCCCTGATCCATGAGCCGCATCAGCTCCGGGATGGCCTCGACGGGATACGTGTCGTCGCAGTCAAGCGTGATCACCACGTCGCCCGCGGCCTCGCGCACGGCGCGGTCCATGGCCGGGCCGTAGCCCTGCGGCGGGAACTGCTTGATGACGCGGCAGCCGAGCTCCGTCGCGATCTCGGCGGTGCGGTCTTTGGAGGAGTCGACGATGAGGATCTCGGCATCGGGGGCGACGCGGCGGATGTCGCCGACGACCTTGGCGATCGCCCCCTCCTCGTTCATGGTGATCATGGAGACGGTCAGTTTCATCGCTTTGCTTCGAAGATCATCTGGAAGGCGAGCATTCCCGGCCAGAGGGAGGCCGCGGCGCGTTCCAGCGGGTAAAGGGTCTTGAGGTAAGTTTTATAGGCACGCGAGTTCAGCAACGCATCCGGGACGAACGCAGGGCGGGCTTCAGCCCGCCTCTCGGGCGGGGCGGGACGGGCTGAAGCCCGTCCTGCGTTGAGCATGTGCTTCGCGAGAGGCACGAATGGGCGCACGAGGCCCGGGTTGTACGTAGTTCGGGTGACGGTCAGTCCCGCCTCGCCGATCAGCCAGCGCGCAGACCTGCGGGTGAAGAAGCGCAGGTGGGTGCGGTCGAGGACGCCGGTCTCGTCGTACTCCCAGCGTCCCAGCAGATGCGCGAAGCGGACGGACCACAATCCGACGTTCGGCAGGGAGACGAGGACGCTGCCGCCCGGCGCGAGCCACCGCAGATAGCGTTTCAGCGCGCTCACGGGCCAGGGGAGATGCTCGAGGACGTCGGCGAAGATGATCACGTCGAACTGTGCGTCGCCGAGGTCGACGTCGAGCACGTCGCCGTGCACGACGCGCGTGAGCCGCTTCGCCGCCACCGCCTCGATCTCCGGCGAGGAGTCGATCCCCGTGACCTGGTTCCCGAGCTGCTGGATGCGCGCGCTGGTGGTGGCGAAGCCGCAGCCGACGTCGAGCACGCGCAGTCCCGTGCGCTTTCCCCAGAGCCGCAGCAGGCCCCAGTTCACGTCCTCGTGATAGTGATACTCGCCGCGCTCATGCATCGCGCAGCTCTTTCGCCAGCGCGAGAGCACGCTCCACGCACACATCGGAGTTGATGTAGTCGAACTGCGCGAAACGCCCGAGGAGGTGCAGGCCGGTCTTCGCCACCGACTCCCGCATCTCCGTCACGTTCTTCCGGTAGTCGAGGTCGTACACCGGATAGCCGTAGACGAAGCGGACGACGCGCTTGTAGGTGATGGTGGCGGGATCGACGAAGCCGATCTGCTCGATTTCGCCGATGACGCGCTCCAGCAGCGCCGCGTCGTCCATCTCCCAGATGCCGTCGCCTTCGTTGGTCGTGATCTCGGCCATGATCGACGAGCCGCCCGGCGGCACGCAGCGCTCGCCGAATGCCTTCGGGAAGGAGAGGCGGTGGAAGGCGATCTCCGGATCGGGCACGTAGAGCGCGGTGTAGTTGTGCCCCGGATCGGTGCTCGAGCCGAGGCAGACGTTGACCAGCGAGTTGTAGCGCAGCTTCGCCGCCAGCTCGTGCGTCTCGCGCGGCGCGTCGTCCCAGATCTTCAGCAGCTCGTGGATGGGGATGGTGTTGACGAGCGTCTGATAGCGGCGCTGTTCGCCGCCGGCCGAGGTCACCAGCCAGTCGTTGCCGTCGCGCCGGACGGAGGCCACCGGCCACGAGGTCTCGATGTTCCCCCGCACGCGCTTCTCGAAGCCGTGCACGATGGCCTCGAACCCGCCCACGGTGGGATACGAGTAGTACAACTGGTGCAGGTATCCCTCGGTGGGGATGCCGATGGCGGACTTGAGGACGTCTTCCATCGGCGGCTTGGGGATGCGCGACACGAACTCGAGGCCGATCTTCTCCGGGTCGTAGTTCCAGATCTTGGCGTTGTACGGGATGAAGTACTTCTCGCTGATCCCCGCGCCGAACGTGGCGTAGGACCACTGGGCGAGGTTGGTGGGCGTCTCGCCGGCGCGCGGGTTCTGCAGGTAGCCGAGGATGCACTCGAAGTTGTCCTGCTTCGGGAGCGAGGCCAGGTCGTTCTCGAACGGATACTTCACCAGCGCGCCTTTGTAGTAGATGCGGTTCTCGCGGCGGTTCTGGTGCACGTTGCCGTCGAGCACCTCGATCATCAGGTTCAGCACTTCCTTGTTCTTGCTGAACATGATGTGCGGCCCGGCCGCGTCGAAGGTGAAGCCGTCCTCGACGATCGTGCCGCAAAGGCCGCCGAGGCGAGTGCTCTTCTCCAGGATGTCGACGTCGTCGCCGAGATGAGCTGCCAGGGCGATGCCGGAGATGCCGCCGCCGAGGATGCCGATGCGGGTCATGATGCGCACCTCCAGTCCCCTCTCCCCGCTCGCGGGGAGAGGGTTAGGGTGAGGGGTCGCGCAACGCCCGAGGCACTGCCCCTCACCCTGCCCCTCTCCCCACTCGGGTGGGAAGAGGGGACTGGCGAGTGCGGGCGCCTCACGCGCTCTCCTGCATCGCCATCGACCGGTGCGGCGAGAGGAATCCGTGGCCCATCTGCGCCACGACCTTCGTCCCCTCGGGCTCGATGGTGTAGTGCATGCGCGGCATCCCCTGCCCTTCCATGAAGCGCTCCAGGTCGCCGTGGTGGCTGGCGCAGTAGAGCATCAGGAAGCCGCCGCCGCCGGCGCCGATGATCTTGCCGCCGAGGACGCCGAAGCGCTGGCGCACCTCGTCGTAGATCTGGTCGACCTTCTTGAACGAGATCTTGCCGGAGAGCTTCTTCTTGTTCTGCCAGTGCTCGTCGAGCATCTGCCCCCAGTTGTCGTAGTTGCCCGTCTCGATGGCCTCGAGGATGCGGTAGCCGAGGTCCTTGATGCGGGTCAGGCTCTCCTCGACGCGCACGTGGTCGGCGCTCTGCTTCTGCTGCATGGCCACGTTCTGGTCGTGCAGCACCTCGCGCGCGTCGCGCTGCGAGCCGGTGTAGTAGATGTGCGTGTGGGCCACGAAGTCGGCGATGTCGCTCTGGCTGGGGCGGAGCTGCCGCACCGCCACCGTGCCGTCCTTGGCGATCTCGAGCACGGTCAGGCCGCCGTACGCGGCCATGTACTGGTCCTGCTTCCCGATCGGCTGCTTGAGGATGTCGAGCTCGATGTGACACGCCTCTTCGGCGAGCGCCTGCAGCGGCACGTAGTCGCGGCGGTCGTGGTGCAGCGCGTTGAGGAGGCCGACGAGATAGCAGCTCGACGAGCCGAGGCCCGTGCCGGCGGGGAGGTCGGCGATCGAGGCGACCTCGAAGCCGTAGCGGACGCCGTGCGCGCGCAGCGCCTCGCGGGCCAGCTCGTGGCGGAGCTCGTTCACGTCGTCCACGACTTCGCTCTGCGAGTAGTGCAGGCGGATCTTGGAGCCGACGGTGGGACGGTTCACCGTCACGTACATGTACTTGTCGAGGCCCATCGCGAAGATGAAGCCGCCGTGCTGCGAGTAGTACGACGGGAGATCGGTGCCGCCACCGCCGAGGGTGACGCGAAACGGGGTGCGCGTGACGATCACAGCCGGAATCCCGCCGCGGCGGCGTCGTTGAAGAACATCTTCACGGTGTCGAGCGACAGCTCGTCGAGCGGCTTGCCGACCATCGAGAGCTTCTTCAGGATCTCGTTGGTGCAGGTGATGATGTCGCAGCCGCACTCCTCGGCCTGGAAGATGTTCAGCAGCTCGCGCGGCGAGGCCCACAGCAGCTCCGCCTTCGGCTTCGCGCTGCAGATCGCCTTGGCCTCGCGCATGAGAGGCACGGGATCGCGGCCGGTGTCGGCGATGCGCCCCGCGAAGACGGAGACGATGGCGGGCGTATTCGCGTCGAGAGCGTCCACGACTTCGCGGACCTGATCGAGCGTGAGGATGGCCGTGACGTTCAGCTTCACGCCGGCACTCGAGAGGCGGCGGATGAGATCGTACGCCGGCTCCCCTTTCGTGTTCGTGACCGGGATCTTCACGTACACGGGCTCCCCCCACTGCGCGATGTACTTCGCCTGCCGCGCCATCTCGTCGAAGTCGTCGGCGAAGACCTCGAAGGAGATCGGCATGCCGCCGGTCGACGCCAGCGCGTCGCGGGCGAAGCTCTCGTAATCGGTGACGCCCGATTTGCGCATGAGGGTGGGGTTCGTGGTGAAGCCTTTGACCAGGCCGGCGTCGCGCGCGGCGACCATGTCGCGCACGTCGGCTCCGTCGGCATAGATGGCGATCTTGAGCTGAGGGACCATATTCAGGCGCGGATTCTAGCAGCGAGGACCACCAGCGAGAGCGCGGCGATGACCAGCCCGGCGATGAGCGAAGTGGGGAGGTAGTACAGCCGCACTTCGAAGCGATCGGGCGGGACTTCGACCGCGGGCATGACCATGTTCGCGCGCAGCACCGGCACGCTCTCACCGTCGATGGTGGCGCGCCAGCCCGGCAGCCACGGGCGGCGGAAGACGAGCAGCGTGCGCGGACCTTTGTCCTCGAAGCGCACGACCGTCGAGTTGCGATGCTCTTCGGCGCGCAGGAGGTCGCGGGTGCCGTACTCCCGCACCTCGCTGTCGAACGCCGGATAGAGCACGAGTCCTCCGGCGAACATCACCAGGTACGCGGTCCGCTCGTCGGAGGTCTGCAGCGCGTGCGTGTCCTTGAACACGGGCGAGTGGATGCGCTCGCGATGCAGCACGAGGCAGCCGGCGAGCCGCGCCGCGGGAGTCCAGCCGTTCCGGGCGAGGGTCTGGGCGTGCTTCCGCGCCATCGGCTCGGGGACGATCAGGCCGTCGATGCCGAACTGCTGCAGCAGCCGGCGCTCGCCCGACTGTTCGCGCAGGAAGAGCTCCGCGCGCGCGGCGTCCATCGGCCCGTGCGGGTCGACGGCGAAGACGTTCTTCAGTCCCGCCAGGCCGAGGGGGGAGTAGCCGTTGACGAACTTCAGGCCGGCCAGCATGGGGATGTTGCCGGGACGCAGCTCCGCGCTCACGCCGCGCGCCCGGCGGCCGTGCGCGTCGCGCGCCACGACGGCGTCGAGGTCGTACATGGCCAGGTAGCGGCGCGCCGGATCGAGCACGCCCGGCGCGCGGAGCGCCTCGCCGTACGGCCACACCGGCACTTCGCTGCGCTTGGAGAAGGTGGCGAAGGTAAGGAAGAGCATGGCGATGGCGATCGTGGCCGGCATCCACTCGCGATCGACGAAGAGCCAGACGATGCAGCAGGCGGCCACGATCGCGGCGTGGATGAGCGTGGCTTGCGGCTCGCGGTCGAGCACCATCGCGGCCACGGCGGTGACGGCGATCAGCGCCAGCGCAACGCGCGCGGCACGGCGCTGCAAGGCGGCCGCACCGAGGACGGCCAGCACGAGGTGGAAGAGCGGCAGCCAGCGGAAGCTCCAGCGGAACGGCCCCGCGGACGGCAGCAGCATGAGCACGAGGAGCACGCCCAGCAGCGCGAATTCGGGGAGGTGGCGGCGCACGAATTCGCGCCGCGCGCCGGCGAGCAGCGCGGCGAGCGGCACGAACCCGCCGAGCAGCTCGACGGCGGGATGCGGCAGCGCGCCGTCGAAGACGTTCCACGTCGCCGCGAAGGCGGGGAGGACCAGGCCGAAGAAGCCGGCCGGCGGCACGGCCCAGATCGACTCCAGGAGCGTGGCCTGCGTGTCGCGCGCGGTGTAGGGGAAGTATTCGAGCAGCATCAGCACCGCCGGCGCGGAGAGCCCGAGGCCGACCAGCGACGCGCCGAGCGCCTGCCACTGCCGGCGCACCAGCGCGGTGCAGGCGATGGCCAGCGCCATCAGCACCGGATACGGCGAGCCCGCGGTGATGAGGAGATAGAGCGCGATGGCCGTCAGCGCGAACGCGTTCCGGCGCACGCCCAGCCAGTACCACGGCAGCCACGCGAACGCGGCCAGGACGGGCAGCCACGTCGTCCCCCACCAGAGGATCCAGCCGTTCAGTCCCGCGACGACGGCGACCATGAACGAGGCGCCAGCGGTCGCGCCGTAGTCACGCGCCAGGCGGTACGCGCCCGCGGCCGCGACGGCGGCGTGGGCGAGGAAGAGAAACGCGCCGCGCGCGGTGAGCGGCAGCGGCAGCGCCCACACCAGCACGTCCAGGAGGGCGCGGAAGATCGAGAAGACGCCGAACTGATACTCCGCCGCCAGCGCCGCGCAGAGCCACGAGTAGCGCGAGAGCAGCGGCACTTCGCCGCTGGTCCACGCGCGCGCCACCTCACGCGAGCCGGGGAGAAACTCGAGCTGAAAGTCGTCGCGGGCGAAGAAGGCCGGATGGATGGCGTAGAGGATCAGGCCGAGGATGACCACGAGCAGCGCGGCGGCGAACGTGCGGCGCGTCTCGCTCATGGCCCGACGCTCATCGGGCCCGAATTCTATAATCTCGTGCAGTGATCTCGGTCGTAATCCCCGTCCACAACGAGCAGGAAGTGTTTCCGCTGCTCCTGCAGCGCCTGCGCGCGGCGGCGGCGGGATGGGAGGACGACTACGAGCTGGTCTTCGTGGACGACGGCTCGACCGACCGGTCTCTCGCTTTGATGATGGACGCCGCGCGCGAGGACGAGCGCGTGCGCATCGTGAAGCTCTCGCGCAACTTCGGGCATCAGGCCGCGATCTCGGCGGGACTGGAGCAGGCCCGCGGAAAGGTCGTGGCGGTCATGGACGGCGACCTGCAGGATCCGCCCGAGGAGCTGGCGCGCTTCCTCGCGAAATGGCACGAGGGATACGAGGTCGTGTACGGCGTGCGCACGGGACGCAAGGAAGGGATGCTGCTGCGCGGCGCGTACGCGATCTTCTACCGCGCGCTGCATCTGGTCAGCGACATCGACATCCCGGTCGACTCGGGCGATTTCGGCGTGATGGACCGCAAGGTGGTCGACGCGCTGCGCTTCCAGTTCCCCGAGCAGATCCGCTTCGTGCGCGGGCTCCGCGCGTATGCCGGCTTCCGCCAGATCGGCCTGCCGTACGAGCGCCAGCTGCGCGCCGGCGGGACGCCGAGCTACAACCTGAGCCGCCTCTTCAAGCTGGCCGTGGACGGCTTCCTCGGCTTCTCGATGGTGCCACTGCGGCTGGCGTCGATCCTCGGCTTTTTCATCGCCATCCCGACGTTCGTCCTCGGCGCGTACCTGCTGGTCAACCGCGCCACGGGGCTGATCCTCTTCGGCTATCCGAAGACGACCATGCCCGGCGTGGCCACGCTCGGCGTCGGGCTGTTCTTCCTCTCCGGCCTGATCCTGATCATCCTGGGCATCATGGGCGAGTACCTCGGCCGCATCTATCTGGAGGTGAAGCGCCGCCCGCTCTACATCGTCGACTACGTCTTCACGGCCACGACGACGAGGACGATCAGCGAGAGCGCCGCGATGGCCGCTCCCACGACCAGCGACGTGGGACGGTAGGTCAGCCGCACCACGGATGCATCCGCCGGCACTTCCACCGCCGGCATGATCATGTTGGCGCGCAGCACCGGCACCGGCTTCCCGTCGACCGTCGCGCGCCACCCCGGCAGCCACGGCCGGCGGAAGACGAGCAGCGTCCCCGCCCCCTGCTCCGCGAAGCGCACCTCGGTGTGGTTGCGCCCTTCGTCCACGCGCAGCAGCCTGCGATGCGCGTAACGCTGCGTGTTGCCGGGCGTGAACAGGACGACCGGAAGCTGCGGGGTCTTGCGGTCGAAGATCGCGGCGTAGGTCTGCCGCTGGTCGGCGATCTTCAAGGCTACCGCGGCCTGAAAGACGGGCGCGGGAAGCGGCTCGCGATGCAGCACGAGCGCGCCCGCCACGCGCGCTGCCGGAGTCCACCCGTTCCGGGCCAGGACGTTCGCGTGCCGCCGCGCCATGACCTCGGGGACGACCAGGCCGTCGACGCCGAGCTGGTGCAGCAGCTCGTGGTTGCGGGTCTCGTAGCGCAGGAACGTTTCCGCGCGCCTGGAGCTCATCGGCCCGTGCACGTCGATGTCGAAGATGTCCCGCAGCGACGCGGGGCCGAGGGGCGAATAGCCGTTGATGAACTCCACGCCGGCCAGCATCGGGAGGTTGCCGGGACGCAGCTCGGCACGCAGGCCGCGCGTGAAGCGCCCGTGCGCATCCGCGGCGAACGTGAAGTCGAAGTCGTACATGGCCAGATAGCGCCGGCCGGGGTCGAGCACGCCCGGCTCGCGGAGGGCCTCGTCCAGGCGCCACACCGGCACCTCGCCCCGCTTCGAGAACGTGGCGAAGGTGAGGAGGATCATCCCCGCGGTGATGGCCGCGGGCATGAAGCGGTTGCCGGCGAAGAGCCAGATGACGCAGAGCGCCGCGACGATGCCCGCGTGCAGGAGCGTGGCCTGCGGCTCGCGGTCGAACGCGAGCGCCGCGGCCGCGGTGACGGCGATCGCGGCCAGCGCGAACTTCGCCGCGCGCTTCTCGAGCGCGACCGCGCCGAGGATGGCCAGTACGAGATGGAAGAGCGGCAGCCAGCGGAAGCTCCAGCGGAATGGGCCGGCCGAGGGGAGGAGCATCAGCACGGCCAGCACCGCCAGCAGCACGAGCTCGGGAAGGTAGCGGCGCAGGAATTCGCGCCGCGCACCGGCCAGGAGCGCCGCGAGCGGCACGAAGGCGCCGAGCAGCTCGACCGCGGGATGCGGCAGCGCGCCGATGAACACGTCCCACGTCGCGGCGAACGCGGGGATGACCAGGCCGAAGAATCCCGCGGGCGGCACGAACCAGATCGACTCCATGGCCGTGGTCACCGACTCGCGCGCGGTGTACGGAAAGTACTCGAGGAGCATCAGCACCGCGGGGGCGGCCAGGCCGAGGCCGATGAGCGAGCCGAGACACATCGCGAGCGCGCTGCGCCACTGCTGCCGCACGAGTGCCGGGAGGACATGCATTGCCGCGACCACCATCGCCATCAACACCGCATACGGCCAGCCCGCGCTGACGAGCAAATACAGCGCGATTGCCATGCCCAACGTAGGGCGGGCTTCAGCCCACCCACCCCGCCCGGGAGGCGGGCTGAAGCCCGCCCTACGCAATCCGAGCCAGTACCACGGCAGCCACGCGAAGCCGGCGATCCCGGGAAACCAGGTGGTGCCCCACCAGAGGAGCCAGCCGTTCAGACCCGCGACCAGCGCGACCATGTACGACGCGCCGAGCTCCGCGCCGTAATGACGTGCCAGCCGATACGCCCCCGCCGCGGCGATGGCGGCGTGCACGAGGAAGAGGAACGCGCCGCGCCCGGTGAGCGACAGCGGCAGCGCCCACACGAGCAGGTCGAGCAGCGCGCGGAAGATGGAGAAGATGGCGAACTGATACTCCGCGCCGAGGCCGGCGCAGACCCACGAGTAGCGGCTCAGCAGCGGCAGCTCCCCGCTCGTCCACGCGCGCGCCACTTCCCGCGAGCCCGGGAGGTACTGGAGCTGAAAGTCGTCGCGGACGAAAAACGCCGGATCGATGGCGTAGAGGATCAGGCCGAGGATGGCCACGAGCAGCGCCGCGGCGATGGTGTGTCGCGCTTCGGTCATGGGGTGATGTTCAGTTGTCCGCCGCGCAGGAAGACTTCCTGGCGGCGGCAGAGATCGGTCCACAGTCCGCGCGTGCGCTCGTGCCACGGCTCGGTGCGCGGCGCGCCGCCGGTGTCGAAGATGGCCAGCGCGGGTGTGGGGTTGAGGCGCGCGTGGTTCCGCTCCACGCAGCGGCAGACGCCGTCGAGGAACGGGATCCAGTCGCCCACTTCGATGTAGCGCGCCTGCAGGTGACACGGCGGCAGGTCGCCGAAGCCGATGGGCGGCAGGAAGCCGGGATGCCGCGGCGCCGCGCGAATGGCCGACGGCGCCGACTCGCGGAAGTTGTACCAGTAGTACGACGCATCGAACGCCGCGACGGGATGGCGCGGCGGGGAGATGAACACGGTGTCGTGCGGGCCGAGGCTCATCTGCATGGCGCGCTGCGTGGCCCAGTAGCGCGACGGCGTGTCGCTAGAGAAGGCCTTCCGCTGCAGCGGCACGATAGCCCAGATCGTCGCGGCGGCGAGGACGAGGAGCTGCACCCGCTCCGGCAGCAGCGCGGCAACCAGCGCATACGCGAGCGCGGCGCTCGTGGCGATCATCACGAGATATTGCGCCCAGAGGTACGGGTAGGGATAGACGAAGCGGAATTCCAGCAGCGAGGCGGCGCAGAGCGCGAGCGCGATCCACGCCAGCCGCGGCTCGGCGAGCCTGCGCACGCGCACGCCGATCGCGCCGAGCAGCACGGCCGCGACGATCCACCACCAGCGATGCTGCGGCGAGGCGGTGGACCACACCGGCGCCTTCTCGAAGAAGCTCACGATCCACGGGTTGGCCGTGAACTCGTCCACGACCTCGGCTTTCAACTGGAAGTTGAAGAAGAGGTAGTCGCGCGGCGTGGTGACGGTGAAGAGCGGGAGGAGCGCCACGGCGGCGAGGAGCAGCGCGGGGACCAAGGATTCGAGTCGTCGAGTCTTCCAGAGGTACCAGAGGAAATAGCCGCCGGCGAGCGCGCACTCCACCGGCCACTTCGGGTTCCAGACGGTGGCGAAGAACATCAGGCCGATGCCGGCGCCCGCGCGCCAGGCCTGCGCGCGCGAGCGCTCCGCGCTCCACGTCAGGAGGACGATTCCCCACCAGAAGAGCGCCAGCGTCGGCGCCTCGGCGCGGATGTCCGCCAGCCCGCGCGCCCAGATCTGCGAGGAGGCGAGGAGCGTCGCCGCCGCGACGAGCGGGGCGGAGAGGGCGCGCGTCATCCGCCAGGCGAAGAGCATCACCGCCGCCACGGCCAGCGTGCCGAGCGCGCCGGTGAGGATGCGCGCGCGGATGGCCCACGCGTGCACGTCGACCGCGCGCAGGTCGCCGCCCGGCAGGACCGCGTGCAGGAACAGGCCGAGGTGCGGCGGATGGTCTTCGAAGAAGTCGCGGTAGATGGTCTTCCCCGCGGCCATGAGCCAGCTCGCGTGCAGGTACTCGTTCTCGTCGTAGTGCAGCGGACGCCCGGCCAGGCCGATCACGGCCAGGAGCTGCATCAGGAGAATCGCCGCCGCCGCGGCGAGCGCGATCCGCCGGCTCATCGGAGGTACGCCTCCCGCGTCAGCTCCGCGCAGCGGCGCCAGGTAAAGTGCGCGGCGCGGGCTCGGCCGCGCGCGCTCAGCTCCGCGCGCAATCCCGCGTCGCTCATGACTCGCGCCATGACGTCGCTCAACGTAGGGCGGGCTTCAGCCCGCCGCCCCCCGGGGAGGCGGGCTGAAGCCCGCCCTACGTTTACATACAGCGCTGCATCGCCGGCCACTTCTCGCAAGGCCGGGATCTCCGAGGCGATCACCGGCGTCCCGCAGGCCATCGCCTCCGCCACCGGCAGTCCGAACCCTTCCTCGAGACTCGGCATCACCAGCGCCAGCGCGCCGCGATAGAGCGCGGCCAGCCGCTCGATGGTGACGAAGCCGGCCGTCCTCACCCCCGGCACGTCGCGGTAACGCGCGAACTCCGCGCCCGCGAGCACGAGCGACGCGCCTTCGACGGAGCGAAAGGCGTCGATGAGCGCCTTCACGTTCTTGTGCGGCTTGTCGTTGCCGACGTAGAGAAAGTAGCGCCCCTGCTCCGCCGGGCCTGGCTCGAAGAAGATCGCGTCGATGCCGTTCGGCGTGACCGCGATCTTCGCCGGATCGCACGGGAACGCCTCCACGATCGAGCGTTTGGCCGCCTCGCTCACCGTCAGCACGCGCACGCTCTTCCGCAGCGCGCGGTGCATCATCATCGAGTAGTACAGCCCCCCGCCCGGCTGCGGCGGCGGGTAGTGCGCGAGGATGGCGTCGTGGATCGTGACCACGCTCGGGCACGAGGTCCACGGCAGCACGAAGTGCGGCGCGTGGAAGAGATCGAGCCGCGCCTTCGCGATGGCCCGTCCCATCGCAAACAGCTCGCGCACGCTGTAGTGCGGCGCGTCGGCGACGATCTGCTCGAACGGCGAGTCGATGCGCGACGGCACGAAGAGCACGTACTCTTCGCCGCCTTGCACCTCTGCCAGCGCGTGCACCAGCCCGCGGACGTACGTCCCGATGCCGAAGTCGGCGATCTTGCGGCAGTCGATCCCGATCCTCATCGTCGTAGCGGCTGCAGCACGAAGATCCGTCCGCCCGGCCCGTCGAATGCCTGCACGAGGCGCAGCGGATCGGCCTCCACGATGAAGCGGCAGCGCGCCTCGCGCTCGTACAGGATCACGTGCGTGATCGGCATCTTCGCCAGCATGGCCCGCGTCGACTCCCCCGACGCGTCGCAGTACGTCCAGTACAGAGGCGCGTCGGTCATCGAGCCGAGGATCTGGGCGTTCGTGGTGATCGCGGAGACCGGGCGCGCGTTCAGCCACGCCACGAGCTCCGTCTCCGCGGGCGTGAAATCCGTATCCGGCGACTGCACGAACGCGAGGACGCCGCGCGCGCTGGTCGCCACCGACACGAGCAGCACGAGGGCGATGGCGGGAGCGAAGCGTCCCGCGCGCGCGGCCAGCCACGGCACCGTCAGCGCGATCAGCAGGATGAACGGCAGTCCGTGCCTCCAGCCGAAGAGCCACGGCGTCCAGACCTCGGAGTGGTACAGCATCAGGCTGAAGAAGAAGAACACTCCCGCGAGCAGCACCGCGTTGGTGAGCAGATGTGGGGCGGGCTTCAGCCCGCCGGAATCCGCGGGCTGAAGCCCGCGCCACATTCTGCCGTGCCACATCAGCGCCGCGAGCGCCGCCAGCGGCACGAGGAACGCCACCACGCCGAAGGACTGGACGTACGACAGCTCGTTCGACGGATCGAACATCACGCCGAGGGAGCTCGCGCGCTGCTGCAGCCAGGCCGTGCGCGTCGGCAGCTCGCTCCACCCGGCAAAGTGCGGCAGCGCGACGCGCGGCAGGTCGTTCTCCATCAGCACCGGCACGAAGCCGAGGAACAGGAGCCACGGCGCGATCGCCGCCACGGCAGCGAGCGACCAGACGAGCGTGCCGAGGCGCGCGCTGCGGTCGCGGACGGCCAGCCACGCCAGCGCCAGAAAGCAGCCGATGGCCACGCCGATCAGTTGCGTGCGCGTGAGGAACGCCAGTCCCGCGAACAGGCCGCTGAGCGCGGCCGGGACGAGTCCGCGCGTCCGCTCGAAGCGCTCCAGCGCGAGGAACGACGCGAAGGCCATCGCGAACCCGAGCCCCTCGGTGTACGGATGCGTGGTGGCGCCGAAGAACCGCGGCGCCACCCCGAAGACGGCCACCACCCAGTGCGCGCTGTCGGGCAGCCACCACTGCCGCCCCAGGCGCAGTCCGCCGAAGCGGGTGGCGATGCGCATGGCCAGGAGATAGAGCAGCACGAGGTCGACGACGTACAGCACGCGCGGCAGCAGGTCGGCCGCGCGCGCGAGGCCGATGGCGCGCCCCGCATAGCCGAGGAGCAGCGGCCAGAGCGGATAGATGGTCGTCTTCGCCGGCGCCACCCATCCCTCGTGATAGAGCGACACCGTGGTGACCAGCCCTTCGCCGTTCATCACGTGCCGCGCGAGCTGGAAGTAGTAGCTGGCGTCGACGCCGTACGGCGGATCGCCCGCCCCCTTGGCGAAGCGGAGGAGCGTCAGCGCCCCGATGATGACGGCCGCCCAGCCGATCGCGTGCGCGCGTCCGTTCTTCGTCACGTCCTCGTATCATCGCATCACTTGCGACGCTTCCTGTTCGTCCTCGAGTACTTCCCTCCGCACATCGGCGGCGTCGAGGTGCTGTTCGGCGAGCTGGCCGAGGAACTGGCGCGGCGCGGTCACGAGGTGGAGGTCATCACCTCGGCGGAGCGCAGCTCGAAGGAGACGCGCGGCCGCATCACCATTCACCGCATCCGCGCGGGGCGCTACCTCTTCATGCTGCGGGCGATTCCGTACGCGATCCGCGCCGCGCGCCGCGCGAACCTGCTTCACACGACGACGTACAACGCGGCGATCCCCGCCTGGATCGCCGGCCGCCTGGCGCGCAAGCCGGTCGTGCTGACGGCGCACGAGGTGTTCGGCCGGCAGTGGCAGGAGATGCCGGGCATGAACGCGCTTCTCGGCTGGGGCTACCGGCTCTTCGAGTCGCTCGTGCTGCGCCTCGGCTGGGCGCACGTCATCACGCCGTCCGACTTCACGCGCCGCCGCCTCCCCGACCCGTCGCGCGCCACGACGATCCACAACGCCGTCGATCACGACTTCTGGTCGCCGGAGCGCCACCGCGCGCGGACGTTCGACGCGCCGTTCGTCTACCTCTACTTCGGCCGCCCCGGCGTCTCGAAAGGCGTCGAGTATCTGCTCGAGGCCGCGGAGCTCGTCCGCCGCGAGCGCCCCGACAGCCGTCTCGTGATGATCCTCTCCCGCGAGCCGGCCGCGCAGTACCGGCGCATGCTGCCGCGCATTCAGGCGCTGGGCGAGCACGTGATCCTGCTCGACTCCGTCCCGCGCGAGGAGCTCCCTTCGTACCTCCTCGGCGCGCACTGCGTCGTCGTTCCGTCGCTCTCCGAGGGCTTCGGCTACTCGGCCGTGGAGGCGGCGGCGCTCGGCTGCCGCGTGATCGCCACGAGGGGACATGCCACGGAGGAGTTGCTGGGGGGCTTCGTAACACTCGTCCCGCCGCGCGACGCGCCCGCCCTCGCGCAAGCGGTGCTCAACGTAGGGCGGGCTTCAGCCCGCCCCCCCGAGGGACGGGCTGAAGCCCGTCCTACGTTCAGCTCATTCACCGCTGCCGCGCACGCGGCCGCGGTCATCGACGTCTACGACCGCGTCGTCCGCTGAGCGAATGGCCAGCTCGCGCACGATTTTCGTCATATCGCTCTCGATCCTGCGCAGCCGCACGTAGACGGCGAAGAAGCCGAAGATCATGAAGAGGATGGCAAAGTAGAGGACGAGGTCCGTGCCGCGGCCGATGCCGAGGGCGTTGGCGATGGTCGCGGTCAGCTCGGGCCGGGCGATGGCCACCGCCGCCGCGATCCACAACAGCCCCCACGCGAATCCGACGCGCGGGGTGATGACCCGGCGCACGGTCAGCGCGAGCGTCACGGCGAACGAGACGCCGAGGATGGCGAAGGCGATCCACTGGAACGACGTCACCGCATCCACCTCCCGAGGACATAGTCCGCGAGGATGCGCAGCGCGGCCAGCGACGTCTGTCCCTTGCGCCGCGAGTAGGCGGTGTAGCGCACGTGCACCGGCACCTCCTCGTAGCGCAGGCGGTGCTGCACGATCTGGTCGAGGATCTCGCTGGCGTGCGCCATGCGGTCGAGGCGGATGTCGAGCCTGGCCGCCGCCGCGCGCGTAAAGGCGCGCAGTCCGTTGTGCGTGTCGGTGACGCGCGCGCCCGAGGCGTAGCGCGTGAAGAGCACCGCGCAGCGCAGGATGAGCCGCCGCACCGCGGTCATCCCCTCGGTCGACCCGCGAAAGCGCGAGCCGAGGACGACGTCCGCGCGCCCGGCCAGCAGCGGCGCGACCAGCGCGTCGACGTCCTCCGCCGCGTGCTGCCCGTCGGAATCGAAGGTGACGATGACGCCCGCGCCATGACGCAGCGCGTAAGCGATGCCGGTCTGCAGCGCCGCCCCCTGCCCGCGATTGACGGAGTGCCGCAGCACCACCGCGCCGTTGCGGCGCGCGGCGTCGCCCGTGCCGTCGCGCGAGCCGTCGTCGA
>Ga0196976_1000046_pt1 | contig 80790 bp, 71 predicted proteins | sample S3v_513CmetaG_FD_148644 | JGI IMG/M metagenome (GOLD analysis project Ga0196976, IMG submission 148644) | Soil microbial communities from Anza Borrego desert, Southern California, United States - S3+v_5-13C | ecosystem: Environmental > Terrestrial > Soil > Desert | place: USA: California...
TGTGAGTAAAGGACCTGAAGCTACGGGCGTGGGGAACTTTCGCGCGGGCGCCGTCACCAAGCGATCGGAACGAGCGTGGCACGGCCCCCTCGCCCCACGAGAACGGAGCACCCGATGACCCGCCCCCGCGCACCGCGCACGCCCAGGACCGCCGGCATGCCGCTGAACGAGCGGCAGATCGCCTCCATCGCCGGCGGCGCCGCCTGGATCGGCAAACTCGAAGACGACGCCATCCTGGCCACCGGCGGCGACGACATCCTGATGCCGCTCGACGGCGACGACACCGTCTGGGCGGACGACGGCAACGACATCGTGTTCGCCGGCGGCGGCGACGACGAGGTGCGAGGCGGGTCGGGCGACGACATCGTGGATGGCGGCGTCGGCAACGACGTCCTGGACGGAGAGTCCGGTAACGACACCCTCGGTGGCGGGGACGGCCACGACACGGTCGGCGGCGGCACCGGTGACGATGTCGTCGATGGCGGCGCCGGCAACGACCTCATCGGCGGCGGCACCGGCGACGACACCGTGCGCGGCGGGGACGGGCACGACCAGGTGCATGGCGAAGCCGGCAACGACGCGCTGAGCGGCGAGGCGGGCGACGACACCATGCACGGCGGCAGCGGCGATGACCGGGCGGACGGCGGCAAGGGCAACGACGTCCTGTGGGGCGAGACCGGCGACGACACGCTCGCCGGCGGCGACGGCAACGACCAGATGGACGGCGGCGCGGGCGACGATGCCCTCGACGGGGGCGCGGGCGATGACCTCCTGTCGGGCGGCGCCGGCACCGATATGCTGGGCGGTGGCAAGGACAACGACGTGGTCGACGGCGGCGCCGGGGACGATCGGCTGAAGGGCGACGCTGGCGACGACACGCTCGCCGGTGGCGACGGCAACGACCAGATGGACGGCGGTGCCGGCCGCGACTGGCTGACCGGCGGCGACGGCGACGACGTGATGGAGGGTGGCGAAGGCGACGACACCGGCACCGGCGGTGGCGGCGACGATTCCATGCGAGGCGGCGACGGGCGCGACGAGTTGTGGGCCGGCGCGGGCAACGACACGCTGAGCGGCGGCGCGGGCGACGATACCCTGGTCGGCGAAGGCGGCGATGATTCCATGGCCGGCGGTTCCGGCACCGACACGCTCGCCGGCGGCGTTGGCGACGACGCGATGAACGGCGGCGATGGCGACGACGCTGTGTGGGGTCAGGACGGCGACGATACGTTGAGCGGCGGCGACGGCGCCGATGGGCTCGTCGGCGGCTTCGGCGACGACGTCATGGACGGTGGCGACGGGCACGACGGGATGTGGGCCAGCGCCGGCGACGACGCAATGAGCGGGGGCGGCGGCGACGACCGGCTGGTCGGCGAGGACGGCGACGACACGCTCGACGGCGGCGCGGGCGACGACCGGCTGTTGGGCGGCGCCGGCAACGACGTCCTGGTGTGGACGCCGGACGGCGGCTACGACGTTGTGGCCGGCGACGACGGGCAGGACACCCTCCTCGTGCCGGCGGCCGTAATGGCGGAAGGCGCCTTCCATTTCGCGCCGGCGAGCGGCGCCCCGCTGGAGCGCACCGTGACCGAGGAAATCCGCGACGGACAGCGTGTCGTCGTCTGGACCTTCGCCGAGCCGACGTATGTCTCCATCGCCATGCCGGACGGTGCCTTCCTGCAGGCGTTCTCCATGGAGCGGATCGTGTTCCGGGGGTGACCATGGTCGATGCCGCGCTGCCCCCGCGGGCGGGGGATGTCTCGCCCGACGCGCCGTCCCTTTCCGCCACATGGATCAGGGGCTGGATGGGTGGACTGGTGCGCGTCCTGTCGCGAGTATAGGGCAGGAGGTGGATCATGGCCGATCTTCGAAAGGCCGTCTTTGGCGGCATGGTAGGCGTGCTTCTCGGGAGCTTTAGCGGACCAACCGATGCGCAGGGAGAGGAGGCCTGCCCGAAGCCGCTGCCCCTGGCGATCGCCGAGGCCGGTCTGCGCGTTCACACGCAGGTCATGGTGCGCGCGCTCATGTGCAAAACGGTCGAAGAAGACAGGGCCGCCGGGCGTCCGACTGGCCGTCTTGAGGCGCCGCAGGGGGACAGCAGCCACCAGACAATGGACCCTCGGCAGAGCGCCGCGATGCGTGCCTACGCCGCCCTGACGGAGCGCCACCGCTCGCGTATCAGCGATTGGGAAAGGGAAATCATCGCTAAACGTGGTCTCAGCCGGTTTGACCGGTGGCGCACGGAAGCGGCCTCTGACATTGCACGCCGCGAAGGCCGGATGTCGTATGGGCTCGATGCGGAGGGCTTTTGTGCTTCGGCACGTAGCCAAGCCGAGGCACTGATGCGGATGAGTGACGGCGAGCTGGTCAAAGCGGTTGCCGCCGCTTGGTGCGTCATAAACCCTCAGCCCACAAAGCGGTGAGGTGGCCGGCGGCGTAGAGGAGGTCGCCGTACCCAACCGTCGAAAGGACCGTGAAACACGGGCTGACCAGGTGCTGCGGCATCGTCCAATAGCGAAGGGGCCAAACGCGTGGCGTTCCGCGCCCGCGTGTTTGTATTTTTCACGGTGCCAAATCCAGCCGCGCACCCCAAACGTAGAACCGAAATTGGTGTGTTTTGTCCATGTGAAGTATTTGAAAGACCTTAGAGATGCTGCATTCAGCGAAAGAAAATGCGCATCTTCATGAGGAACTTCTCCGAAGGGCTTGTGGTTGATCTCGCATGTCAGTCGTTTAATGGAGATCAAACCCATGGCTTTGTCCGGTCCCACGCGCGATATTCTTATTGCCGGCCTCCACAACACGCATGCGTTGGAGATGGAGGCCTTGCAGATCATGAACCGTCAGGTCGAAAGGCTTCAGAACTATCCGGAGTTGGAGCAGGCCCTGCGTTCGCACATCCGCGAAACGGAGGAGCAGCGCCGCCGCATCGAGGACGCGATGAACGAGATGCAGACAAGCCCCTCGACCATCAAGGAGGCGATCTTCGGCCTCATGGGCAACGTGGCCGCGGTGGCGCACGCTCCGGCCAAGGACGAGATCCTCAAGAACATGTTCACGAATCACGCGTTCGAGAACTATGAGATCGCCGCTTACAAGTCCCTGATCGTCATCGCCGAGGCCGCCGGCTTCCGCAACGTTTCCGGTTTCCAGCAATCGTTCCGGGAAGAGGAGGCCATGGCCCAGAAGATGAAGGACTTGGTCGAGCCGATCACCCGCAAGTACATCAGCTTGGAGCAGCGGGAAACCACGGCCAGCCATTGACCTGGACGAAGTGGAGGCTGACCCGGGCCCCTTGTCGGTTTGCCGGATCGACGGGGCGCCTGGGCGGCTTCCAATCTCCGAATTCTCTAAACAAGGGGCCAAGCCATCATGGCCGATCAGAAGACGCCCCCCACCCGGAATGCCACACAGGCCCGCCAAGGCAGCATGGAGCATGTCGGTCGCTATGTGCTCGGGATAGGGCTCCCGCTCGCGATCATCGCCATGATCGTCGCGTTCGTGTTCGTTTTTTAGAGCGGCATGGCGAGTGCCTTCCCATTCCTGACATCGAGGAGAAACACCGTGAGCATTCAATGCCGCTGTCTTCTCGTGCGCGAGGAACAGAAACCCGTCTGGAGCGACAAAGCGTTTCGTCTGCCGCCGCGGTGCGGCGACGGCGTTCAGTTCGAAGAGAACGGAACGCCGCTCACCTTCCGCATCACGGAGGTCCTGCACACGCCAAGTCTGGAGGGCGTGGATTTCGCGCTGTTACTCACGGAGGTGCCCGGGACACGGGGCAAGCCGTTCCGGGAGCTGTTCGAGGAGGGCGCCGGCACCGGACCGACGACGTAGCCGTCGGTCTGTACGCTCCCATTCGCCGGTGGCTGCCGCGGGATGGGCGACGAATCGTCGCACCCGCCCGTGTGTCGGGAACCAAAATGCCCTGTGCGTATTCCCTTGCCGTTACCGCACAGCGCCAACTGAACAAGGGCCGCGGTCGTGGAACTCGACCCGCTGATCCTGTCCCGCATCCAGTTCGCCTTCGTCATCTCGTTCCACATCCTGTTCCCGTCCTTCACGGTTGGGCTGGCCTGCTGGATCGCGGTGCTGGAGGGGTTGTGGCTTGGCACCGGGCGCCAGCTGTACCGCAGCCTGTCGGAGTTCTGGACGAAGATCTTCGCCATCTCCTTCGGCATGGGCGTGGTGTCGGGCATCGTCATGACCTACCAGTTCGGCACGAACTGGAGCCGCTGGTCGGACATCGTCGGCAACGTGCTGGGACCGCTGATCCAGTACGAGGTGGTCACCGCCTTCTTCCTGGAGGCGGCCTTCCTGGGCATCCTGCTGTTCGGCCGCGACCGCGTGCCGCGCGGCGTGCACTTCATGGCGGCCTGCCTGGTGGCGCTGGGGACGGTGCTGTCCTCCTTCTGGATCCTGTCGGCCAACAGCTGGATGCACACGCCGGCCGGCGCCGAACTGCGCGACGGCCGGTTCTTCGTCACCGACTGGTGGCAGGTGGTGTTCAACCCCTCCTTCCCCTACCGGCTGGCGCACATGCTGACGGCCATGTTCCTGACCACCGGTTTCGTGGTCGCGGGCATCAGCGCCTTCTACCTGCTGACCCGCCGCTTCATCGAGCACGCGCGCGTCGGCCTCGGCATGGCGCTGGGGATGATCACCGTGCTCGCCCCCCTGCAGGTGCTCCTCGGCGACCTGCACGGGCTGAACACGCTCGACCACCAGCCGGCCAAGATCGCCGCCATGGAGGGGCATTGGGAGGGAGGGCCGCGCGCGCCGCTGATCCTCTTCGCCATTCCCGACGACGAGGCCGAGACCAACCATTGGGAGATCGGCATCCCCGGCCTGTCCAGCATCATCCTGACCCACGAATGGGAAGGCAAGGTGCCGGGCCTGAAGCAGTTCCCGCGCGACCAGCGCCCGCCGGCCGGAATCCTGTTCTGGACCTTCCGCATCATGGTGGCCATCGGGCTGCTGATGGTGACGGTGGCGGCGATCCATCTGGTGCTGCGCTTCACCGGGCGCCTCTACACGGCGGAATGGTTCCACAAGATCCTCGTCGCCTGCATGCCCATCGGCTTCATCGCCATCCTGGCCGGCTGGTTCACCACCGAGATCGGGCGCCAGCCCTGGGTGGTCTACGGCTTGGTGCGGACGGCCGAAGGGGTGACGCCGTCGCTGACCACCGGGGCGGTGCTGACCTCGCTGATCGCCTTCGTGGTCGTCTACACGCTGATCTACGGCGCCGGCACCTACTACCTGATCCGGCTGCTGAGGATCGGGCCGTCCGTCCCGCGCGACGAGGAGGAGCCCATGGCGAAGCAGGAGGCCCACCGCCCGAAGCGGCCGCTGTCGCTGCCCGGCGAGTCCATCGACCCCGCGGAGTGACGTCCATGGAAGGCAGCCTCCTCACCCTCGCCTGGGTCGGCATCGTCGGCTTCGCCGTGTTCATGTACGTGCTGATGGACGGCTTCGATCTGGGCATCGGCATCCTCTACCCCTTCGCGCCCAGCGAGGAAGACCGCGACGTCATGATGAACTCGGTGGCGCCGGTCTGGGACTTCAACGAGACGTGGCTGGTCCTCGGCGGCGCCGGGCTGTTCGCGGCCTTTCCCATCGCCTACGCGGTGGTGCTGCCGGCCATGTACCTGCCGCTGCTCCTGATGCTGATCGCCCTGGTGTTCCGCGGCGTGGCCTTCGAGTTCCGCTTCAAGGCGAACAAGAGCCGGCACTGGTGGAACAAGGCGTTCTTCCTGGGCTCGCTGCTTGCCACCTTCGCGCAGGGCGTGGTGCTCGGCGCCTTCATCCAGGGCATCCGGGTCGAGGGGCGGGACTTCGCCGGCGGCATGCTCGACTGGCTGACGCCTTTCAGCGTGTTCTGCGGGCTGGCGCTGATCGGCGGCTACGCGCTGCTGGGCAGCACATGGCTGATCTGGCGGACCATCGGGCGCCTTCAGGGCTGGTGCTTCCGCGTGGCGCGGCGGCTGATGGTCGCGGTGATGGTCATGGTCGGCATCGTCAGCCTGTGGACGCCGTTCCTGGAGCCGGCCATCGCCGAGCGCTGGTTCTCCATGCCCAACATCCTGTTCCTGTCGCCGGTGCCGCTGGTCACGGCCGCGCTGGCGTTCGGGCTGTGGCGCGCGCTCGACGACGGGCGGGAGGTGCAGCCCTTCGTGCTCTCCATGGCGCTGTTCGCGCTGTCCTATCTCGGCCTCGCCATCAGCCTGTGGCCGAACCTGATCCCACCGTCCATCACCGTGTGGCAGGCGGCGGCACCGCCGGAAACCCAGGTGTTCCTGCTGGTCGGCATGGCCTTCCTGATCCCGACGATCCTGGTCTACACCGCCTACAGCTACTGGGTGTTCCGCGGCAAGGTGACGGGGGCGTTCGGGTACCACTGATCGCCGCGGCAGGGTTCCGCACCTATGTTACCGGGCATGAAAGCCATCCGGATCCTGCTGCGCGCCGTATTGGTGCTGCTGCTCGTCCCGGTGCTGGCCTATGGCGGGCTGGCGCTGGCCGTCGGGCGCGACGGGGTGTGGGAGACGCTGTTCGGCCCCGGCGACCAAGCCCCGGTCGCCTTCGAGACGCTGACGCCGCCGGACCGGCCGAACCATCATCTGGTCTGCCCGCCGGGCCTCTGCCGCACGGCGGACGGCGAGAGCCCGGTCTTCCCGGTGGGCGTCGAGGTGCAGGCGGCGGTCTGGAACCGGCTGCTGGAGCGCGAGGGTGCGCGCCGGTTGGGCGGCCCGGACGGTCAGATCGATGTGCCCCAAATGGACGTGGAGGTGCGAACGCCATGGCTGCGCTTTCCGGACCTCGTGACCGTCCGGCCGATCGCGCTGGGGCCGGACCGCTCGACGGTCGCGCTCTACAGCCGGTCGCTGTACGGCCACTCCGACCTCGGCACCAACGCCGCGCGCCTGCGCGCCTGGCTGGCGGCGATGGAGGCGGAACTGGGCCGCATCGCCACGGCCGGCGTTGGGGGTGGGTAGCGGCGCTGGTGGTCCTCGTCATGGGGCATGAGGTCGCCGCCGCCGACCTATCGGTGACCGTGACCAACGTCGCGAACGCCCGGGGAAAGGTGCTGGTCGCGGTGTGCACGGCGGAGACCTTCCTGCGCGCCGGCTGCCCCTACAGCGCGGCGGAGCCAGCGTGGCCGGGCAGCGTCACGGTGGTGGTGCGCCGGGTGCCGCCGGGCACCTACGCGGTGCAGGCGTTCCACGACGAGAACCAGAACCTGGACATCGACCGCAACTTCTTCGGCCTGCCGGAGGAGGGGATCGGTTTCAGCAACGACGCCCCCATGCGCTTCGGCCCGCCGAGCTACGGCGACGCCGCCCTGGCCGTCGCCGAGCCGGTGACGCGCACCGCCCTGAAGCTGCGCTATCTGGTTGAGCGCTGACGCAACGCCCGCAGCAGCGCCGGCACCGCGGCCAGCCGCGTCCGCCCGCCGCCGTGCATCGCCCGGAAGGCCGCCAGCAGCAGCCCCTCGTCCCCCGGCCGGAACGGGTCGAAGTGCAGGTGCCCGCGCCCGCCGCGCACGCTGACCGTCTTCACCTGCGTCATTTCCAGCAGCCCCTCGGCACCCCGCGTGACGCCCCAGCCGCTGCGCCGCCGCCCGCCGAAGGGCAGGCGCGGGTCGCCGGTCGGCACGATCAGGTCGTTGACGGTGACGCTGCCCACGTCGATCCGCTCCGCCAGCGCGCGGGCCTCGGCCTCCGGCCCGAACACCGAGGCGCCCAGCGCATAGGGGCTGCGCGCCGCCAGGCTCAGCGCCTCCTCCATGTCCGCCACGGGGACCAGCGCCAGCACCGGGGCGAACACATCCTCCTCCAGCAGCGCCATGCCCGGCCGCGCGTCCGCCACCGCCAGCGGCGCCATGACCGGGGAGGCGGGGTCGGGCACCGGGCCGACCGGGCGGGCGCCGCCGGCCACCGCCTCGGTCACCAGCCGGATGGTCTGGCGGCGGACCGCTGCGGGCACGGCGACCGGCGGGATCGCCGACAGGCGCTCCGTCAGCGCCGATTCCAGAGCCGCCGCGTCGCCCTGCGGCACGAACACCCGGCGCGGCGCGATGCAGGTGGCAGAGCCGTTGAAGCGCAACCCGAACGCCAGCGCGCGGGCGATCAGCCCAAGGTCGGCGCCGGGCAGCACGAACACCGCGTCATTGCCCGACAGCTCCATGGTGGCAGGCACCAGCCGTTCGGCGAGCGTCGCCATCACCCGACGCCCGGTCTCGGCGGAGCCGGTCAGCACCACCTTGTCCACCCCGGCCGCCAGCGCCGCCTCCGCGTCCGCCACGCCCTCGCCCAGCACGCGGACCAGCCCGTCGGGCACGCCCGCCTCCGCCAGCCAGCGCGCCAGCAGCGCCATGGGTGCCGCGCAGCCCGGCGCCGGCTTCACCAGCACCGCGTTGCCGGCCACCAGCGCCTGCACCAACTGCACGCCCGGCAGCAGCAGCGGGTAGTTGGACGGCGCGATGACCAGCACGACGCCATAGGGATCGCGCCGCACCTCGGCGCTCACCCCGAACAGCCACGCCGGCCGGCCGTGCGCCCCCAGGCGCCGGGGTGCCAGCAGCCGCGCCGCCTCGCGCTCCAGGAAGCGGCAGGCGTCGGCGAGCGGGATCACCTCCGCGGCGAGGCTTTCGGCGGGGGAGCGGCCGGGGCGGGTGGCGAGGCTGCCGACCAGCGCGCCCGCCTCCGCCGCCATGCGCCGGCGTAGCGCGCGGACGACGCGCAGCCGTTCCGCGGCGGGCACGGCGGCCCAGGCCGCCTGCCTTATACGAGTCTCGGCCGCCAATAGATTTGAGTCGCTACCATAAGTATAGGGTGCGTTGTCGCGGTCCATCTCCGGCCCATGTCGGTGTTCGGCGCAAGGAAGCTGTGCGCGAACGGAGACGGCAGCAAGGGCATGCATCGGCGTCTGGTCATCATCGGGGCGGGGCCCGGCGGGTTGGCGGCAGCGATGCTGCTGGCGCTCACTGGCGCCAGGGTCACCGTCCTGGAGCGGCGTGGGCGGGTCGGCGGACGCACGGCGGCGCTGGAGCTGAACGGCTTCCGCTTCGACACCGGGCCGACCTTCTTTCTCTACCCCCGCATCCTCGACGAGATCTTCGCCGCCTGCGGCCGGCGCCTCGACCAGGAGGTGGATCTGATCCGCCTCGATCCGCTCTACCGCCTGCTGTTCGAGGGCGGGGGCGAGCTGCGCATGCACGCCAACGCCAAGCGCCTCGCCGCGGAGATCGCGCGCCTTGCCCCGGCTGACGCCGCGGCGCTGCCGCGCTTTCTCGCCGACAACCGGGCCAAGCTCGACGCCTTCCGCCCGGTGCTGGAGACGCCGTTCGACGGCCCGCTGGCACTTCTGGGCCTGCCGATCCTGAAGGCGCTGCGGCGGCTGAACCCGCACCGCTCCGTCGATTCCGACCTTGCGCGCTATTTCCGCGATCCGCGCGTGCGGCTCGCCTTCTCGTTCCAGAGCAAGTACCTGGGCATGTCGCCGTTCCGCTGCCCCAGCCTGTTCACCATCCTGTCCTTCCTGGAGCACGAGCACGGAATCTTCCACCCGCGCGGCGGCTGCGGGGCGGTGGTGGAGGCGATGGCGCGGGTCGCGCGTTATCTGGGCGTCGACATCTGCACCAACGAGACGGTCCGCCACATCCGCTTTCAGGGCCGGCGCGCCGTCGCCGTGCGCACCGACGAGGGGGAGTATCCGCTGGACGGGCTGGTCATCAACGCCGACTTCGCCAAGGCGATGACCGCGCTGGTGCCCGATGACCTGCGACGCCGCTGGTCGGACGCGGCCATTGCGCGCAAGAAGTTCTCCTGCTCCACCTTCATGCTCTACCTCGGCATCGAGGGGCGGGTGGAGGGCCTCGACCACCACACGATCTATCTGGCTGAGGATTACGCCCGCAACCTCGCGGAGATCGAGGCGTGCCGGGAACTGCCGCGGCGTCCGTCGCTCTACGTGCAGAACGCCTGCGTGACCGATCCGGGACAGGCGCCGCCGGGGTGCAGCACGCTCTACGTCCTGGTGCCGGTCGGGCACCAGCGCGGCCACGTCGACTGGGCGGTGGAGAAGCACCCGTACCGCGCGCTGGTGCTGAAGCGCCTGGAGGCGCTGGGCATCCGCGACATCGAGCGGCGCATCCGGGTGGAGAGGATGGTGACCCCCGCCGACTGGGAGCAGGATTTCGCGCTCCACCGCGGCGCCACCTTCAACCTCGCCCACAGCCTGGACCAGATGCTGCACCGCCGGCCGCGCAACCGGTTCGAGGACCTGGACGGTGTCTACCTCGTGGGCGGCGGCACCCATCCGGGCAGCGGCCTGCCGGTGATCTTCGAGGGCGCGCGCATCACCGCGCGCCTGCTGGCCGAGGATCTGGGGCTGTCGGTCCCCTGGCGCGAGCTGAACGCCGGCCGCACCGGAATCCTGGGAAAGGCGCTGCTGGGGGAGGTGGCATGAGCGGTGATCGGATCGCGGTGATCGGCGGGGGCCTGGGCGGGCTGGCGTCGGCGGTGGTGCTGGCGGAGCGCGGACACCGCGTGGTGCTGCTGGAGAAGAACCCCTGGCTCGGCGGCAAGGCGGCGGTGCTGGAGGAGGGCGGCTTCCGCTTCGACATGGGGCCGACGATCCTGACCGTGCCGCGCGTGCTCCGCCGCATCTTCGCCGAGGCCGGGCGCGACCTGGAGCGCGAGGTGCCGCTGGTCCGCCTCGACCCGCAATGGCGCTGCTTCTTCGAGGACGGCAGCGTGCTCGACCTCGGCGAGGACGTCGGCGCCATGGCCGGCACGCTCGACCGTTTCGCGCCGGGCATGGGGGTGGGGGACGGTTACCGCCGCTTCCTGGCGCGCTCCGAGCGGCTGCACGGCATCTCCGAGCGGTTCTTCTTCTGGAAATCGGTTGAGGATTTGACGGACACCATCGACGTGCGCCGCAACCTCAGCGCCGCCACCCTGTCCGACGTGCTGGCGCTGCGCATGGGGTCCACGGTGGCCGGCACCATCCGCGGCCATGTGCCGGACGCGCGGGTGGCGCAGATGCTCGACCATTTCACGCAGTATGTCGGCTCCTCCCCCTACGGCGCCCCGGCGGTGCTGTGCGCCATCGCCCACATGCAGACCAGCGAGGGCGTCTGGTACCCCATGGGCGGCACGCGCGCGGTGCCCGGCGCGCTCGAACGCCTCGCCCGCAATCTCGGCGTGGAGATCCGCACGTCCACCGGCGTCGCGCGCATCGCCGTGGAGCACGGCCGCGTGAACGCGGTCGAGACGGAAGCGGGGGAGCGCATCCCGGTGGCCGCCGCAGTCTCCAACATGGACGCCGTGCGCACCTACCGCGAGCTGGTCGGCGGTCCCGCCGGGGCGCGCTTCCTCAAGCGCCGCCGGCACGAGCCGGCCTGTTCGGGCGTGGTCTTCTACCTCGGCCTGGAGCGCGGCTACGACCATCTGCTGCACCACGACTTCGTCTTCTCCCGCGACCCGGAGGAGGAGTTCGACTGGATCTACCGCCGGGGCGAGCCGGCGCCGGACCCCACCTGCTACCTCGCCGCCCCGGCGCGCACCGAGCCCGGCGTGGCGCCGCCGGGCGGCGAGGCGCTGTACGTGCTGGTGCACACCCCCTACCTGCGCCCGCACCACGACTGGTCGCGGATGCTGCCGGAGTACCGCCGCGTGGTGTTCGACAAGCTGAAGCGCACCGCCGGCCTGACCGACCTCGAAGACCGCATCCGGGTCGAGCACACCCTCACCCCGCAGGACATCCATGAACGCTACCGGGTGCTGAACGGCGCCATCTACGGGCTGGCGAGCCACGGCCGCTTCCTCGGCGCCTTCAAGCCGGGCAACCGTTCCCGCGAGGTGGAGGGGCTGTATCTGGCCGGCGGCGCCGCGCACCCCGGTCCCGGCATGCCCATGGTGCTGATGTCCGGCTGGATCGCCGCCGACGCCCTGGACCGGGATCTCGGGAGCGCGGAACGGCGCGAGGTCGCCTGATGGTGCCCCGGCGCTCCACCCCGCTCGTCCGCTTCTTCGGCGGCGTGATGGCGCGGGCGATGCGCCGGAGCTTCCACGCCGTCCGACTGGCGCGCCCCGGCTGGCCGGAGCTGCCGCCGGGCCGGCCGGTGATCGTCTGCCTGAACCACCCGTCCTGGTGGGATCCGGCCTTCCTCATCGTCCTCGCCACCACGCAATATGCTGGCCGCCCCGGCTATGGCCCCATCGACGCGGCCATGCTGCGCCGCTACCCGTTCCTCGGCCGCATTGGGCTGTTCGGGATCGAGCCGGGCACGGTGAGCGGCGCCACCGCCTTCCTGCGCACCGGCCTCGCCATCCTGCGCGATCCGGACGCCATGCTGTGGATCACCGCTGAGGGGAGCTTCACCGACCCGCGCGTGCGTCCGGTGCGGCTGCGGCCGGGCGTGGCGCATCTGGTGCGCCGGGTGCCGGAGGCGGTCGTCGTGCCGCTGGCGCTGGAATACCCGTTCTGGGACGAGCGCACGCCGGAGGCTCTGGCCCGCTTCGGCGCTCCCCTAGACGCTGCCGTTTTCACAGGGTTGGAGGCCGCGACGATCAACGACCATCTGACCATAGCCCTGCAGGACACCATGGACGCGCTGGCCGCCGACGCCGTCAGCCGCGACCCGGCCCGCTTCCTGCGCCTTCTGGACGGCCGCGTCGGGGTGGGCGGCCTCTACGACCTGTGGCGGCGGGGCCGGGCCTGGCTGGCCGGGCGGCCGTTCCACGCCGGGCATGGAGCGCCGGAGCCATGAGCGACGCCGCCTGGATCGCGCTGGCGCTGCTGTCGCTGATCCTGGCGCTGCTGCCGCTCGCCCTCGGCGTCGCCAACCTGCGTCTGTTCCGGCCACCGCAAGGCGCGCCGCCGCCCGGCACCGCGGTCTCCATCCTCATCCCCGCCCGCAACGAGGAGGCGACCATCGGCGCCGCCGTCGATGCGGCGCTCGCCAGCCGCGGCGTGGAGATCGAGGTCGTCGTCCTGGACGACCATTCGTCCGACGCCACGGCCGACGTCGTGGCGGCCATCGGGCGGCGCGACCGGCGTGTCCGGCTGGAGCGGGCGCCCCCGCTGCCGCCGGGCTGGTGCGGCAAGCAGCACGCCTGCCACGTGCTCGCCAGCGTGGCGCGGCACCCGATCCTGTTGTTCCAGGACGCCGACGTGCGCCTGTCGCCCGATGCGGTGGGACGGATCGCGGGCTTTCTGCTCGCGCGCGGTTCCGGCTTGGTCAGCGGCTTCCCGCGCCAGGAGACGGGCACTCCGGCCGAGCGGCTGGTGATTCCGATGATCCACCTGCTCCTGCTGGGCTATCTGCCGATGGCGATGATGCGCCGCGCGCCCGACCCGCGCTTTGCCGCCGCCTGCGGTCAGCTCATCGCCGTGCGGCGGCAGGCCTACGCGCAGGCCGGAGGCCACGCCGCCATCCGCACCTCGCGGCACGACGGGTTGACCCTGCCGCGCGCGTTCCGGCGGGCGGGCTGCATGACCGACCTGTTCGACGCGACGGATCTTGCCTCCTGCCGGATGTACGGGAGTTGGGGCGAGCTGTGGGCGGGCTTCTCGAAGAACGCCACCGAGGGCATGGCGACCCCCGCCGCCCTGCCGCTGTGGACGCTGCTCCTGTTCGGCGGGCATGTGTTGCCGTGGCTGATCCTGGGTGCGGCGCTGGCGGTGCCGGTACCCGGCTGGGCGGTGCTGGCGGCGGCCGGGGCCGCGGCGGCCGGGCTGTGCCTGCGGCTGATGCTCGCGGTGCGGTTCCGCCAGCCGCTGTCCTCCGCCTTGCTGCACCCGGCGGGGGTCGCGGTTCTGCTGGCGATCCAGTGGTCGGCGCTGCTGCACGCCTGCCGCGGCCGGCCGGCGCTGTGGCGCGGCCGCGCGTACCCGTCATGACTCCCTGGCTGCGCCGCCGGGCCCATCGGATCTTCCACCCGCTGGCCGGCGCCGATCCCGGCACGCTCGCACACGTCCTGCGCGAGGGCGGTGGGGTGTCCCCGCGCCACCTGCACCGTATGGCGACGGCGCTGGGCAGTGCCGCCGTGCGCGTGCCTTTGGATGCGCTGGAGCGGCGGGCGGTGGCGGCCCGCACGGCTGGCGCCCCGCCGATGCCGCCGCCGGTCTTCATCGTCGGCCATTGGCGCAGCGGGACCACGCACCTCCTCAACGTGCTGAGCCGGGATCCGCGCTTCGGCGTCCCGACGCCGCTCGCCGTCGGATTCCCTTTGGGCTTTCTCGGCCTGAGCCGATTCTGGCGCACCCGTCTTGAGGACTGGCTGCCGCCCGACCGCATCATCGACCCCATGCCCGTCACCCCCACGGCCCCACAGGAGGACGAACTGGCGCTGGCTCTTCTGCAGCCGCTGTCTTACTACCACGGCATCTTCTTTCCGCGGATGCTGCACGCGGCGTTTCGCCGGGGCGTGCTGTTCGAGGACTGCGGTTCGGACGAGGTGGCGCGCTGGTGCCGGTGCGTGACAGGGTTTCTCTGGAAGCTGCACCTCCAGCAAGGCGGCCGGCGGCTCCTGGTCAAGAACCCGGCGCACACGGCGAAGGTGGCGCATCTGCGCACGCTGTGGCCCGACGCCGCGTTCATCCACATCCACCGTGATCCCTACGCGGTCTTCGACTCCACCCGGCGCATGCTGCGCACGCTGCTGCGCGAGTTCGCCCTGCAACCCCATGATCCGGAAACGGCCGACGCGCTGGCGCTCGACCTTTACCCGCGCATGATGGCCCGTCTCGACGTGGATATGGCGGCGCTGCCGTCCGGCCGGTTGGTCGAGATCCGCTACGAAGACTTTCTGGCTGATCCACTCCCCCAGCTCGAGCGTGTGTACGATGTCCTCGGCTTGGGTTCGATTTCCGATGCCATGCCCATTTTTGCGGCCTACTTGGCGCAGGTCCGCGGCTTTCCCCGCCAGAACCACGCGCTGACGGCGGAAGAGGCCTCCAGCGTGGCCGTCGCCTGGCGGTTCGCATTCGAGCGTTGGGCCTACCCGCGCCGGGGTTGAGCCCTGACCAAGGCAACTCCACGCCCGCGAGGCCTCGCTGTTCCGCCGTTTCCGTAGTCCCCGTCAGGGAGTTTTCCAACACTGTCGGCGCAAAGCGGACCATCTGGGACTTCGGACTTGGCGCCCCCTTTCGCCACACCGAAAGTTGTCGATCAAGGCTGCTGCTCTGAAGCTCTGCACTGCTGCCGTCGCGGGCCCGAAAACGCGGTGTCGGAGGTCCAACCGGGCCGGGACAAGTCCTTTGCTGGCGGGCTTGCCCCGGCGGTTCGGACGGCAGAGCGGACCTTACTTTCAACGCTGTTTAAGTTTCGCTTGCGCTAAGCCGTACACGCTGAAACCGATCATGTATGGCGCGGCATAGGTGGGAAAGGCCGCGGCGGCCCGCTTCTGGAGTTCCGCGTAGTGGATCTTCGCCTTGACCGGATTCCGCAGATCCTCTTTGTCAGGCCCTAACTCGACGATGTAGTCGCCGACCAACCGGTCCACGGCTCGCAAGTACTCCTGCTGGTGCTTCACGGCCTCGGCGACGGGAGCGTCGGCCCCCCTTCCTCCATGCACGACGGTTCCTTCCAGCAGCTTGAGTTCGTCCAGAGCCGCGATCCACGATGGGAGGTCCGGCGACGGCCTCCCTCCGACCAGTCCGCCTTCCAGCCAGGCATGGGCCTGATGATGGACGAGATCTCCCACGATGAGGTCGCCCGTGCGGTCGATCCGTGCGACGGTCTGCGTCGTGGCGACCCCCGCATGCTTCAGTTCGAACAGCGTGATCGTTTCGCCCGACGCCAAGGGAATCGTCATCGTGCCCGAGAAGGTCTTCTGGATCGGTTCGTACTTGGGATAGGTCGCCTCGGTGAATGCACCCATCGTGCCGACCCAGAAGGCTTTCTTGTAGTCGTGGACGATCGGCAGTGCGTCGGCGGTTGCCTTCGAGCCGATGGACACCGCTCCCAGCGCGTGAAGCACCGAAAGCCCGTTGAACTTGTCGGGGTTGGGGTGGGTGACGACCACGCGGGTGATGGGCGATGCCGTCTCCGCGCGGATCTTGTCCACCATCGCCGTGGTCAGCGGCGGGACGAACTGCGTGTCGAAGACGGTCACCTCCTTCCCGTCGTCGTAATAATAGGTGCGGGTGTCGAAGCCGTTGGCATCCGACTGGAAGACGCCCAGCATGCCGGCCTCGGCCATCGTGCCGAAGCCGACCAGGACGGCGAACAGGCCCGCCGCGAAGCCCTTGTGTTTCCACATGGTGTGTTTCCGCATGGCCAATCCATCCGATCAGGCGTAGGTCAGTTCGGGCTTGCGCTCGTTCGGGGGACTGACGTGGAGATCCCAATAGGCCTCCGCGACCGTCGCCGGAGAAAAGCGGCCTTCTTCGGCGAGATAGCCGCAGATCGTCACGATGGCGGTGCGGATGCCCTTGGGTTCCAGGTCTTCGGCGAGCGTCGCCGTGAGGTTGCGCAGGGCGGCCTTCCCGGCGCTGAGCGCCGCCATTTCGGCGTTGGGGTAAAGCGCGAAACCGCCACCCGTCATGAGCACGCTGCCGCCGCCGTTCGCCTCCAGCACCGGCGCGACGGTCTGCGCCGCCGCCAGCGGAGCCACGACGTCCACGACCAGCTCCGCCGCGAAGCCGTCCGCATCCAGCGGCAACGCCCGGCCCGGCCGGATGGCCGCCGCGTTGTAGACCAGCGCCTTCAGCGGCGACATGGCCGCGATGGCTTGACGGATCGCCGCCCGCAGGCTGTTGAGGTCGGCGGCGTCGGCGGCGAAGCCGTGCGCCGTGATTCCCGCCTCCTTCAGTTCCTGGACCAGGGGGACGAGACGCTCGGTGGAGCGCGCGATCAGCGCAACCTCGCCCAGCTCACGCCCGAACTTCTTCGCGAGCGCGAGGCCCAGGCCGGGGCCGGCGCCGATGATGATGGCGGAGTGCTTGGTCGTCATGGATGGTTCCTCCTGAAAGGTTGGCGTTGCCGCCGGACACCCATGGACACTGGCTCCAAACCATAGTATCCGTCAAAACGATAGATCATATACGTAATATCTGTGCCATGAATATAATGACCGTGGATCTGAACCTCGTCGTCGCGCTCGGCGCGCTGCTTGAGGAACGCAACGTGTCCCGCGCGGCGGCCAGGATCGGGCGCAGCCAGCCGGCGACCAGCAGCGCCTTGGCCCGGCTGCGAGAGATCTTCAACGACCCTCTGCTGGTTCGATACGGCCGCGGCTATCGCCTGTCACAACGTGCCGAGGAACTGCGCCCGCATGTGGCGCGGGCGATCGCCGCCTTGACGGCGACCTTTCAGAACCCGAAGGATTTCGACCCTGCGACGGCGGACATGGTGGTGCGGATCGCCGCCAGCGACTATCTGGCCGTTGTCCTGATGCCGCGGCTGATTTCCGACCTCGCAAGGCTGGCACCGGGAATTGATCTGCGCGTCGTTGCCGCCGACCGGCGATCGGCCATCATGCTTCTGCGGGAAGGCAAGGTGGACCTGTCGCTGGCCGTGACCGAACAGGACATTCCCGACGTTCTGAGCCTTCCGCTCTTCGATGAAGACTTCGTGATGGTGACGCGCCCGGACCATCCGTACCACAATGGCCCGTCCACTCCCGAACGGTTCGTCGAGCACCCTGGGCTGCTCGTGTCTCAAGCCGGCGACGGAACCGGCATAGCCGACGAATGCCTTGCTCGGTTGGGGTTGAAACGGCGTGTCGCGGTGACCGTGGCCCACTTCCTGCTGGCGCCCCGCCTCCTCGCCAACAGCGATCTCGTCCTGGTCATCGGCCGCCGGGTGGCCGAGGCCGCTGGAAAGGAACTGGATCTTCGCGTGACGTCTCTGCCCTTTTCGATGCCGGCGTTCACCGCCCGAATGTTCTGGCACACGGCGACGAGCAACTATGCTCCCCTGGTTTGGTTTCGGAAACTCATCGCCTCTTCCGCTGTTGGTTCCTACTGAGTTCCTTTAGGACCACGGAAGCATCATTGGCCCTGTTGCCGCGACGGTCTTGTAGCGAGAAGCAGGACAGTCACCCAATGACCAGCCTCACCATGTGTTCTGGCATCGTGTTCTGACATCGCTCAGGGAATCGCCGGGCCGGTTGACAGCAGCGTCTGGGCGGCAAGGCGGACCGGCGCGTTGACGGCGCCGTAGCCCCCGTAGTTCCGCCGCTGGACGATTTCGAAGAAAAGGCCGCCTTCCAGCAGCGTCCCGGTGTAGGCGTGATAGTACGCGGCCTCACCGTGCCCGTCGTACAGGATGTTCCCGGCGCGCAGGCGCTCGACCTCGGCGGCGGACAGGTCGACACGCACCTCAAGGTCGTCGTAATAGTTCGCCGGGATCGGCAGGAGGTCGACCCCGCCTGCCTTCAGGCGCTCGACGGTGGCGAAGATGTCATCCGTCGCGAAGGCGATGTGCTGGACGCCCGGCCCGAAGAAGTCGTGCAGGAAACGCGACGACAGGGTGTGGCGGCTCTGCGACGCGTTGAGGATCAGCCGGAGCCGGCCGTCCCGCGTTTCCACCGCTTGGCTCTGGACGACCCCACCAGGATCAATGACCGCCTGGACCGGCGTCTTCCGCACATCGAGCAGCGACGTGTAGAACAACAGCCAGCTCAGCATCTCCTCGTAGTGCATGGACTGGGCGACGTGGTCGACCGCCGTCAGCCCGGCCTCGGCCGCCGCGCCGTCCGCCTCGGCCTCGACCGGTTCGAAGTCGACGTCCCAATGCCGGTCCAGGCCGTGCGGCCGGTCGACGAAGTACAACAGGCTCCCCCCGAGGCCGCGGACGGCCGGGATCTCCAGCTCGCCGGCGCCGACGGACCCGCGGAACGGCTGGTCCAGCAGCGCCAGGGCGCGGTTGACCGTGGCGCTGGCGTCGTCGACGCTGAGCGCCAGGGCGCACACCGACGTCCCGTGGGTGATGTGGAAGGAATGGGCGAAGCCCTCGCTTTCGGCGTTCAGGACGATGTTGATGCCGCCCTGGCGCCAGCGTGTCACCGCCTTGGACCGGTGGACGCCGGCCTTGCGGAAGCCGAACCCGCGCAAGGTGCGCTCGAAGCGCGCGGCGTCCTGCTCGTCCACGGCGAACTCGATGAACTCGATCCCGGAGCAGACGGCCTTCGGCGGCAGCGTCGGCACCCCGTCTTGTGTGGCGCCGCTGCGCCGGCGCAGCCCGTCGAGCATGGCCACCAGGGACCGCTGGCCGTCGATGGCGACGCCCCGCGCCGAACCTGCACGGAAGCGGTCGTTGAAGATCTCCAGCGACAGCAGGCCGTCGAAGCCGGTGGCGTGCAGCGCGTCCATGAAATCGTCGACCGGCAGCTCGCCCTGGCCTGGGAAGCTTCGGTAATGCCGGCTCCACGACAGGTAATCCATGTCGAGCCGCGGCGCGTCGGCGATCTGGACCAGGAAGATGCGATCGGCCGGAATGGCGCGGATCGCCGACAGGTCGGTCCCGCGCGCCAGCACGTGGAAGGAATCGAGCACCAGCCCGACCGCGGGATGGCCGGCCCGCCGCACCACTTCCCAGGCGTCGCGGTAATCGTGGATGTGCCGCCCCCAGGACAGGGCCTCGAAAGCGACGCGCATGCCCCTGCGCGCCGCGCGCTCTCCCAGTTCGTGGAAGTCGGCCGCCGCCCGGTCGATTCCGCCCAGCGACTCCGGCGAGACGTTGCTGCACACCATCAGCAGGTCGCAGCCGAGTTCCTGCATCACGTCGAACTTCCGTTCGGCGCGGGCGAAGATTTTGGCGCGCTGTGGCTCGGGCATGCCCTCGAAGTCGCGGAACGGCTGGAAGGTGACCACCTCCAGCCCGAGGTCGCCGATCATCCGGCGCGCGTCCGCCGGGGTTCCGTTGAACGACAGGAGGTCGTTCTCGAAGATTTCCACGCCCGTGAACCGGGCCGCGGCGATGGCCTCGATCTTCTCGGCCAGGGTGCCGCTCAGGCAGACGGTGGCGATGGCGGTGCGCATGGTCGTCCCTCCCGTTCCTCTTTTGGCCCGAGTTGCCCGTCAGGTTATGGTTCCCGTGGCAAGCGCGTGCTCGAGGCCGCCGGCCACGTGGCACCGAAGCACGTCGCAGGCCCGTCCGGCGTCCCGGTCCATGGCGCAGTCCAGCAGCAGGGCGTGCTCGCCCGATGCGATGTCGCCGCGGTAGCTCAGCGCGATCATCTGGTAGCGCAGGTACTTGTCGAAGACCGCGGCGTGGGCGTCGATCAGCATCCGCGACCCGCAGGCCGAGATCAGCGCCTGATGGAACTGCCAGTCGAACTGCTTCCAGCGTTCGGTGCAGCTCCGGTCGTCCGCGGCCATCCGCTCCTCCATCCGGGCGAGCCGGTGGTGGGCCGCCACGACCCGGCTTTCCCAGTCCATGTCGCCGGCGCGGAACGACTGCTCGAGCGCGTGGCACTCCAGCAGCAGGCGCAGATCCGCGATCTCCCGCAGGTTGGCGATGGACACGGGGGCGACCTCGAAGCCCCGCTGGCCCTCGGCGACGACCAGCCGTTCGGACGAGAGGCGGTTCAGGATCTCGCGCAGGGTGCTGACGCCGACGCCGTAGTCGGCCTTCATGGTCTCCAGCTTCAGCTTGCGGCCGGGCGGCAGGCGCCCGAAGACGATGTCGGCGCGGATCTTCCGGTAGGCACCTTCGCCGACCGACGGGAAGGGCTGGTCCGACGGGGTGTCGAGGTCGGCCCGCGACGGCGGCTGGCCCCGCTGCGGTGCGCCGCGCAAGGCGCCGCCCTCCAGCGCGTGCGTGACGCAGGCGTCGACGTGCCGCGACACCACGGCGCTGGCGCGCGCCGCGTCGCGCGCCAGCGCGCAGTCCAGCAACTCCTGGTGCTCGTCGGCAGCGGCGGCGCCGCGGAAGACCACCGCCACCATCTGGTAGCGCAGATACTGGTCGTAGACCCCTGCGTGGATGTCCAGCAGCGTCTGCGAGCCGCAGGCCTCGATCAGGGTCTGGTGGAACTCGCGGTCATAGCGCTTCCAAAGTTCCGTTCCCTCGCGGTCCCCCGCGAGCATCCGGCGTTCCAGTACCTTGAGCTTGTGGTGCGCCGCGACCACGCGGCTCTCCCACTCCAGGTCGCCCGCCGCGAAGGACAGGGGCAGCGCGCTCGTCTCCAGGAGAATCCGCATCGCCGCCACGTCCCGGAACCCGTCGGGCGACACCGGGGCGACCTCGAACCCCCGCTGGCCCTCGGCGTGGACGAGCCCTTCGGAGGAGAGGCGGCTCAACACCTCCCTGAGCGTGCTGACGCTGGTGCCATAGTCGGCCGCCAGCCGGTCGAGCCTCAGCTTCGCGCCGGGCCCGAGGCGGTCGAAGATGATGTCGCTCCGGATCCGGTGGTAGGCCCGGTCGGCGATCGTGGGCGCCAACAGATCAACGCTCATGCGGCTTCCATCCTGATTTCGGCAATCTCCGCCCGACGTTCATGTTATAGGATGAAATCCGGAATGTCATGTGATTCAGCAATTGCCTATTGATCGCAAATCCATCCGAGCAGATAGTGATCGGCAAGACGCAGTTCGAATGCGCGCACGATCAAGGAGGAAACAGAGATGCCCGCCATCACCAGGCGCGCCGCCATGGCCGCCGCCCTCGCCCTCGTGACCTGGAGCGCAAGCGCAGCCGCCATCGCCCAGGAGCCTCAGAAGCTGCGCTTCTCCGCCGTGTTCTCGGAGCAGGACATCCGGGCGGAGATGATGAAGCGCTTCGCCGAGGAGGTGAAAAAGGACTTCACAGTCCAGCCCTACCTCGGCGGGACGCTGTTCAAGCAGGGCACCGAGCTGGTTGCCATGCAGCGCGGCAACCTCGAGATGAGCAACATCGCGCCGCAGGACATCTCGAGCCAGATCCCGGCCTGGTCCATCGTGACCTCGGCGTACCTGTTCCGTGACGCCGAGCACCTGAAGAAGGTCTTCGCCAGCGACGTCGGCCAGCAGCTGAGGAAGATGGCGTCCGACCAGCTGGGCATCCACATCCTGGGCCCGACCTACTACGGCACCCGCCAGGTCGGCCTGCGCGTCGCCAAGAAGATCGGCACGCCGGCGGATCTGGCCGGGGTCAAGCTGCGCATGCCCGGCGGCGAGGCGTGGCAGTTCCTCGGCGAGGCGCTCGGCGCCAACCCGACGCCCATGGCCTACGCCGAGGTGTACACGGGCCTGCAGACCGGCGCCATCGACGGCCAGGACAACCCGCTGCCCAATGTCCAGAACATGAAGTTCTACGAGGTGATGAAGCAGGTCGCCCTGACCTCGCACCTCGTGGCGTTCGATCTGCTCGCCGTGTCGAACAAGGTCTGGAACGCCATGAAGCCCGAGCAGCAGGCGGCCTTCCAGGCGGCGGCCGACCGGGCCATCGAGTGGAGCACCCAGCAGCACGTGAAGCGGGAGGACGAGCTCGCCGCCTTCTTCAAGGCCCAGGGGCTCGACGTCTACACGCCCGACGTCAAGGCCTTCCGGGAGCACGCCCAGAAGAAGTACCTGGCCTCCGATCTGGCGAAGGGCTGGATTCCCGGCATGCTTGACAAGATCAACGCCATGTGACGCCGCGGCCATTTGACGCCGCGGGGGATCGCCGCCGGGGCTCTCCCGGCGGCGATCCGTCCGATCCGTGGATTGCCGAGGCGGAGGTCCGTCCCGATGACCGGGTTTCTTGAAAAGGCCGGGCCCTGGCTCGCCCGCCGGGCCGAGAACGTGGCGGTCGCCATGCTGGCGGCCATGTTCGCCGCGTTCCTCCTGCAGATCGTCTTCCGCTACGTCCTGGGGCTGCCCATCGGCTGGACCCACGAGGTCAGCGTCATCCTGTGGATCTGGATCGTGCTGTGGGGGGCCGCGTTCGTCACCACCGACGCGGAGGAGATCCGCTTCGACATCGTCTACGGCGCCGTGCGTCCGCGCACGCGCCGGGCGATGTGCGCCGTCACCGCCGTGGTGCTGGTGGCCCTCTACCTCGTCTCGCTTCCGGCGGTCATCGACTACGTGTCCTTCATGAAGGTCCAGAAGACGACCTACCTGAAGATCCGCTACGACTGGCTGTTCTCGATCTACGTCGTCTTCGCCGTCGCGGCGATCCTCCGCCATCTCTGGCTCGGCTGGCAGGCCCTGTTCCACCCGGAGCGGGACGCGGAAGAGTCCTTTCTCGTCAAGGTGGGCTCCGGCGAATGACCCTTGCAAGCCCCTTCTCGCTGGCCGTCGTTGCGATCACGGCGCTTGCCCTGCTCGGGCTGCCCATCGGGCATTCCATGATCGCCGGCTCGATCCTCTACCTGCTGCTGGCGGGGCAGGACATGGGGATCGTGGCGGAGCAGATCCTCAACGGGATGTACGGCAACTACGTCATCCTGGCGGTGCCGCTGTTCATCCTGGCGGCCGAGTTCATGAACATCGGCAGCATGACGGAGCGGCTGACGGCGTTCTGCAACGCGCTGGTCGGCCGGTTCCGCGGCGGGCTCGCCCAGGTCAACATCCTCCAGAGCGTCGTGTTCGCCGGCATGTCCGGCTCGGCCATCGCCGACGCCGCCGGCACCGGCCGCACGATGCAGGTCATGATGACGAGCGGCGGCCGCTACACGCCCAGCTACGCGGCGGCCGTGACCGCCGTCTCCTCTGTGATCGGCCCGATCATCCCGCCGTCGATCCCGATGGTGCTCTACGCCCTGATCTCGGACGCGTCCATCGGCTTTCTGTTCCTGGGCGGGGTGGTGCCGGGGCTGCTGATGGCCTTCAGCCAGATGGCCATCGTCACCGTCACGGCGCGCCGCCGCAACTTCCCCGTGGAGGCGCCGGTGCCGCTGCGCGAGCTTCCGGCGATCACGTGGCGGGCGCTGCCGTCCCTGATGATGCCGGTGGTCCTGCTCGGCGGGATCTACAGCGGCGTGATGACGCCGACGGAGGCCGCCGCGGTCGCCGCCGCCTACGCCCTGGCCATCTCCGCCGGCCTCTACCGGAGCGTCAGCTGGCGCAGCTTCTACCAGTCGCTCGCGGTGAGCACCCGTACGACCATCTCCATCGGCATGCTGATCGCCGGCTCGCTCGTCTTCAACTATGTCGTCACCATCGAGAACATCCCCGACGCGGTGCGGGTGCTGCTCGCGGGGTGGGATTTGTCGCCGGCGGGCTTCCTGATCCTGGTCAACGTGCTCCTGCTGCTGCTGGGGTGCGTCCTGGAGGGGACGGCGATCCTGCTGGTCGTGGTGCCCGTCTTCATCCCCAGCGCGCAGGCGCTGGGCATCGACCTCGTGCATTTCGGCGTGGTGGTGGTGGTCAACATCATGATCGGGCTGGTCACGCCGCCGTACGGGCTGCTGCTCTTCATCATGCGGGCCATCTCGGGCGCGCCGATGCACGCCATCGTCCGCGACACGATCCCCTTCCTCGTCGCGATGCTCGTCGCGCTCGCCGTTCTCACCTTCGTTCCCGGGACCGTCCTCTGGCTGCCGCGGCTGTTCGGCTACCAGGGCTGAGCGGTTCCTCCCGGAGAAGTGCATCCATGAGCCATCCAATCCACGTCCTGAACGGTCCCAACCTGAACCGCCTCGGCACGCGCGAACCCGAGATCTACGGCCGCACCACGCTGGCGGACGTGGAAGTCCTGTGCCGGGAGGCGGCCGGCGACCATCCCCTGGTGTTCCGGCAGTCGAACCGCGAGTACGAGCTGATCGACTGGGTGCACGAGGCCATCGACGCGGGCGCCGGCATCGTCATCAACCCGGCCGCGTTCACCTTCACCTCCATGGCGCTGATGGACGCCTTGAAGATGGTTTCCAAGCCCATCATCGAGCTGCACATCTCCAACATCCACCGCCGCGAGCCGATCTACCACAAGTCCTTGGTGTCGCCGGTCGCGACGGCGGTGGTCGCCGGGCTCGGCGCTCGCGGCTATCCCTTCGCGGTCCGCGCCATGCGCGACCTGCTGGCGGGGTGACGGCGATGTCTCCCCCGGCGACCGGCCGCCCGAGCGTCCTTCTGGGACTGGTGGGGTCCGGCATCCAGGCGTCGCGCACGCCCGCCCTGCACGAGCGCGAAGCCGAGGAGCTGGGGGTGTGCTGCATCTATCGGCTGATCGACCTGGACACGCTCGGCCTCGACGCGGGTGCCCTGCCGGACATCCTGACCGCGGCGGAGCGCTTCGGGTTCGCCGGGCTCAACGTCACCCATCCCTGCAAGCAGGCGGTGATTCCGCTGCTCGACGAGCTGTCGCCCGAGGCGCGGGCGCTCGGCGCGGTCAACACCATCGTGCTGGGGAACGGGCGGCACATGGGGCACAACACCGACTGGTGGGGTTTCGCCGAGAGCTTCCGGCGCGAGTTGCCCGATGTCCGCCGCGACCGCGTCGTCCAGTTCGGCGCCGGCGGCGCCGGGGCGGCGGTCGCCCACGCCCTGCTGACGCTGGACGCCGGGGAGGTGGTGATCGTCGACACCGACGCCGGGCGCGCCGACAGCCTCGCGGCGGCCCTGTGCGCCCGGTTCGGCGAGGGCCGCGCCACGACCGCGCCCTCTCCCGCCGCCGCGATGGCGGGCGCCGACGGCGTCGTCAACGCCACGCCGCTGGGCATGGCGAAGTACCCGGGCATGGCCGTGCCCGCGGAGCTGCTCCACCCCGGCCTCTGGGTGGCCGACATCGTGTATTTCCCGCTGGAGACGGAGCTGCTGCGCCGAGCCCGCGCGCTCGGGTGCCGCACCCTGGCCGGCGGCGGCATGGCGGTCTTCCAGGCGGTCGGCGCTTTCCGGCTCTTCACGGGGCGCGAGCCCGACGCCGAGCGCATGCTCCGTCACTTCGCGGGGATGTGATACGGCCGGCGCATGGAGGCTTCCATGACCGGCCGGCAGGCAGGGCGCGCCCGTCAGGCGGCGGCGCGCTCCGCCGTGGCCGCCTCGATGACGCGGGCGATGGCGTCGAGCATCGCGGTGTCATCGCCCGCCATCCCGTCCATGCCGGCCATCCGGGCCACCACGGTGGCGGCGATGCGCTCCTCCACCGTGTCCTCGGCGAAGGCGTACCACACGGTCGCCCGCCGGCCGTCGCGGTGGCAGCGGCCCTCGATCTGCTGGAGCTGGATGGCGCTGTGGCGCATGTCGTGCACCACCAGCGACCGTTCCCGGTCGCCGCCCTCCATCTCGCCCTGGTGCAGCGAGATGCTCTCGGTCACCGTGAACACCACCGCGTCGAGCTGCCCGGTCTGGAACGCGATGCGGACCGCCTCGTTGGCCTCGGCCGTCCGCTCGCCGTTGATCTGCCCGACCCGCCAGCCGCGGCCGCGCAGCGCGTCCTCCAGCAGCTGCCCCGTCTCCAGGAAGGCCACGGAGACCGCGACCTGCTGGCCGTCGTCGAGCAGGTCCCCGGCGAAGTCCGCGGTGCCGGGCACCCGGAGCAGGCTGGCCTTCTGGCGGAACCGCAGGTCGGCAGCCCACCCCGCGGCGCGCCGCGTGCTGCCGCCCGCCAGCCCGAGCTCGCGGCGGAACTCGCGCCAGGTCGCCTGATAGAGTCGCCGCGCGGCGGCGTCGAGCGCCGTCGGCGCCAGCTCGCGCTGCACCTCGGGCCAGCCGGCGATGTCGCTGGGTCGCCGCCGCATCCCGATGGCGTCCGTCCCCAGGTAGAGCAGGTCGGCCATGATTCGGCGGTCGCAATCGTTCGGGTCCCAGCTCCAGTTCTTCCAGCGCCCCTTCGCCTTGCCGATCCCCAGGCGCTTCATCAGCTCGCGGAAGCCGCCGAGGCTCCCGGTGTCGCATCCGGCCGCATCGCCGAGCAGGCGCCCGAGGTAGGCCAGCTCGTGCGGCGCCTGCCCGGCGGTGGCGCTCATGTAGACGGCGAAGGCGGCGGCGTCAGCCATGCGCCGGCAGGCCATCGACTGCTGCGCGTTCGGGTTGCGCAGGCGATGCGCCTCGTCGAACACGACCAGCGGCCAGATCCGCTTCGGCGTGCCGAGCTTCGCCAATTCGTTGTTCTTCGCTCGCGTCGACCGCTTGCCGCTCGCGGACGGCGGCAGGAGCAGCGATTTGGTGCGCTCGTAGTTGATGAGCGTCACCCGCTTGCCGGTGGGTTCGGAGTGGCGGATGGTGCGGCGCCACTGCGGCATGGCGCCCTTCGGGCAGACGATCAGCACCTCCTCCTCGGGCATCGCCGCGATGGCGAGCCAGACGGCGAGCGTCTTGCCCAGCCCCGTCAGGTCGCCCAGCAGGAAGCCGGGCCGGCCGCGGCGGCGTGCGGCGAGGATCGCGTCGCGGGCCTCCAACTGGTGAGGACGCGGCGTGAACGGGGAGGACGCGAAGGACGGTGGCTCGGTGTTCGGCAAGGCGTGAGTCTGCTGTGGCCGGCGCGTGCCGGCATCGGCGCGGACAAAGGAAAGGAGGCACCGGATGCCCGGTGCCTCCCTTACCCGGAATCGCCCGGCGGCTCAGACGGCCTTGAGGTTCTCGGCCGAGGTCTTGCCGCGCTTCGGGTCGCGCTGTTCCTCGTAGGAAATCTTCTGCCCCTCGTTGAGGCCGCGCATGCCGGCGCGCTCGACGGCGGAAATGTGGACGAACACGTCCGGGCCGCCGTTGTCGGGCTGAATGAAACCAAAGCCCTTCGTGCCGTTGAACCACTTCACGGTGCCAGTGGGCATCGCTGTCCTCCAATGATGCGGGATAGCACCCCACCACCGGCGGGGCGCATCATCTGTATTCCAGGAATCGCAGCGGTCGCGTACCCAAGGGGCGTAACAGGCCGAACGTCCGAAGCACAATGACCCGCGCAGGGTCGGCCACCTGAGGGACGATTACAAGTGAATCCGGCCCGACATCACGCAAGAGGTAGCCCGTAGGGGTCGGCATCGATCCGGTGCAGCCGGCGAGCATGGCCGAGACGCCGACCCGGCGCGGGCCTCGTTCTTTTGCACAAGTTGCTCCCCGGCCCCTCCGGTTGGTACCTTTCCTGGTGGGCATGCCAAGGCGATCGATGGCGGCTCCCGGGAGGATACGCTGATGGAGAACGCCAAAGCGGCGCACATCAATGAGTTGGTCCGTGTCGCCGAAGGCGTCGCATCCCATCGCGACACCATCATCATGGATTCCTGGCGGCGTTGCGTCACCGACCATAAGCTGGATCCGACGGTCTGGCGCGAGGCCTACATCCTTCCCCAGGAGCGCCTGTCGCAGCATCGCGATGCCATGGACGAGTTCCTGCGCATGGCCCGCTTCGGGCTGGAATCCCTGTACCGGCAGGTGGCCGGCATGGGCTACGCCCTCCTGCTCACCGACAGCAAGGGCATCACCGTCGATTTCATCGGCGACCGGGCGTCGGACAGCGATCTGCGCCGGACCGGCCTCTATCTCGGCGCCGACTGGAACGAGGGGCGGGCGGGCACCTGCGCGGTCGGCACCTGCATCGCCACGGGAGAGGCGCTGACCGTCCACCAGACGGACCACTTCGACGCCACCCACATCCCGCTGACCTGCACCGCCGCTCCGGTCTTCGACAGCGGCGGCATGCTCGCGGCGGTGCTGGACATCTCGGCCTTGCGTTCACCGGAGCCGAAGATCAGCCAGTACCTGGCGCTCCAACTGGTCAAGTCCTACGCGCACAAGATCGAAAACGCCAACCTCTACAACAGCTTCCGCCGGGACTGGGTGATCAAGCTGTCCGCGTCCCTGGAATTCGTCGAGGTGGATCCGGACTTCGTGATCGCGCTGGACGGCGCCGGCCGGATCATCGGCTTCAACCATCGTGCCGGCCAGATGCTGGCCGCCGAGGACGCGAGTGGGGCTCCGCTCCTCGGGCGTCCCTTCTCCGACCTCTTCGATTGCCATGTGGACGATCTGGTGCGCTTCGTCCGCTCGCTGCCGACCGACCAGCGGACGCTGCGTCTGCAGCGCAGCGGGACGCCCCTGTTCGCCCAGGCGATGCCGCCGCCGGCCATCACCCTCCCGCGCCCGCGCGGCGGCGAGGAGGAGAGCCTGCCCAAGCCGCTCCAGGCCATCTCCGGCGGCGATCCGGCGCTGACGGCGGCGCTGACGCGCGCGGCGAAGCTGGTGAACACGCGGATGAGCCTGCTGATCCACGGCGAAACCGGCACCGGCAAGGAACACCTCGCCAAGGCCCTGCACCGGTCGAGCGTGCGCGCGGCCAAGCCCTTCGTCGCCGTCAACTGCGCGGCCCTGCCGGAAGCGCTGATCGAGAGCGAGCTGTTCGGTTACGAGCCCGGCTCCTTCACCGGCGCCACCACGCGGGGCAAGAAGGGGCTGATCCTGGAGGCGGACGGCGGCACGCTGTTCCTGGACGAGATCGGCGACATGCCGGTGTCCTCGCAGACCCGCCTGCTGCGCGTTCTGGCGGAACGGGAGGTCACCCCCATCGGCCGCACCAAGGCGGTGTCGGTGGATGTCCGGGTGATCGCCGCGACCCACCGCGATCTGGTGGAACTGGTCAAGGCCGGCAGGTTCCGCGACGATTTGTATTTCCGGCTCAACGGCGCGGTGTTCACCGTGCCGCCGCTCCGCCAGCGCGGCGACCTCGGCTGGCTGATCGACCGCCTGCTGGCCGAGCGGGAGAAGCGCGACGGCATCGGCTACCGCATCGCCGCCCCGGCCCTGGCGGCGCTGCGCGCCCACGGCTGGCCCGGAAACGTGCGCGAGCTGGTCAACGCGCTGGACTATGCCTGCGCGGTCTGCACGGACGGCGTGATCGAGCTGGCCGACCTTCCGGAACCCGTGCAGCGCAGCGGTGAGGTCGAGGCCCGGCCGGCGTGCGGAACGACAGCCGCCGTCGGGACGGAGGATCCCGCCGTCCGTCTGCGCGACGTGCTGCGGCGTCTGCACTGGAACGTGTCGGCGGCGGCGCGGGAGATGGGCGTGGACCGGTCGACCATCCACCGTCAGATGCACCGCTTCGGCATCGTCCCGCCGCACCGCTTGGACTGAGGCGTGCAACACCTGTTGCAGAGCCCGTGCAACAGGTCCTGCAACAGGTGGGGCGGCCGCAACACCGCCGCCCGCGGCGCAATTCCTTGCAAAACCCTGATTGTTAGCCACCCGTCCGGTTTGGCACGCCCATTGCTGATACGCCCCTCGAAACCGCAACTCGGGGGAACGCAACGTGGCACCGGTCGTCGGCATCATCGCCAATCCAGTCTCCGCGCGCGACATCCGCCGTGTCGTCGCGAAGGCGGCAAGCCTCCAGATCACCGACCGCGCGAACATCGTCCTGCGGGTGCTGGCGGCGTTGCGCTCCTGCGGAATCACGGACGTGCTGATGATGCCGGAGCACGGCGGCATCGGCCGCCATGTGGCGCGAGAGTTGGCGCGCGAGTTGGCGCGCGGCGGCGCCCCCTACCCCGCCGTCCATCCGCTGCCCATGCCGGTCACCGGCACCGTCGCCGACACCCATCGCGCCGCGGCCGAGATGCGCCGGGCGGGCGTGGCCGCCATCGTCGTGCTGGGCGGCGACGGCACCCACCGCGCCGTGGCCGCCCATTGCGGGGGCGTGCCCATCGCCGGCATTTCCACCGGCACCAACAACGCCTTTCCCGAACAGCGCGAGCCGACCGTCACCGGCCTGGCGACCGGCCTGGCCGTGACCGGGCAGATCCCCGCGTCCGTCGCGTTCGCGGCGAACAAGCGCATCGACGTGTCGGTCGACGGGCGTGTGGAGGAGATCGCGCTGGTCGACGTGGCGCTGGTCACCGAGCGCTGCGTGGGCGCCCGCGCGCTGTGGAAGCCCGAAGGCTTTCGTGAGCTGTTCGTCACCTTCGCCGAGCCCGACGCCATCGGCATGTCGGCCATCGCCGGCCTGCTGGAACCCGTGGACCGGGCGGAGAGCGGCGGGCTGATGGTCCGCCTCGCCACGCCCGAGGCCGGCGCACTGGTGCTGACGGCGCCCATCGCACCGGGGCTGATGGCCCCGGTCGGGGTCGCCGGCTGGCGCCGCATGCCGGCCGGCGTGCCCGTCGTGCCGGAGATGAAGGCCGGCTCCATCGCGCTCGACGGCGAGCGGGAAATCGCATTCTCGGCGCAAGACCGCGTGTCCCTGACGCTTCGGGACGACGCGTTGCGCACCGTGAACGTGGGCGGCTGCATGCGGCACGCCGCCCAACACAGACTTTTGACCAACCGGCTGCTGACCCGCGCCCCGGCGCCGGTCACGGCCAAGCTTTGAAAACCCACAAGGGAGAAACGACCGTGACCGACAATCCGTTTCCGCTGGGCAAGGCGGACCTGCTCCAGGCCTACCGCACCATGCGGACCATCCGCGAGTTCGAGGAACGGCTGCACATCGACTTCGCCAAGGGCGACATTCCCGGCTTCGTGCACCTCTACGCCGGTGAGGAGGCCTGCGCCACCGGCATCATGATGCACCTGAACGACATTGACCGCATCGCCTCCACCCACCGCGGGCACGGCCACTGCATCGCCAAGGGCGTGGACGTCCACGCGATGATGGCGGAGATCTACGGCCGTGCCACCGGCGCCTGCCGGGGCAAGGGCGGGTCGATGCACATCGCCGACCTGTCCAAGGGCATGATGGGCGCCAACGGCATCCTCGGCGCCGGCGCGCCGCTGGTCTGCGGGGCGGCCCTGGCGGCCAAGGTCCGGGGCGACGGCGGCGTCGGAATCACCTTCGTGGGCGACGGCGCGTCGAACCAGGGCACCTTCCTGGAGAGCATGAACCTCGCCGCCGTCTGGAACCTGCCGGTCATCTTCGTGGTGGAGAACAACGGCTACGCCGAATCCACGGCCATGGAATGGGCGGTCGCCTGCGACAGCTACATCGACCGCGCCACCGGCTTCGGCCTGCCCGGCGTGACGGTGGACGGCACCGACTTCTTCGCGGTGCACGAGGCGGCGGGCGAGATCATCAAGCGCGCCCGCGAGGGTGGCGGCCCGGCGCTGCTCGAATGCAACATGGTCCGCTTCTACGGCCACTTCGAAGGCGACGCCCAGACCTACCGCGCCAAGGGCGAGGTCGAGAACCTGCGCGCCAACCGCGACTGCATCAAGCTGCTGGCCCAGCGCCTGACCGAGGCCGGCACCGTCACGCCCGCCGAGCTGGAGGCCATCGACCGCGAGGTGCTCGCGCTGATCGAGGACGCCGTGCGCTGCGCCAAGGCGGCCCCGCTGCCCGTCGCGGCCGACCTGCTGAAGGACGTCTACGTCGCCTACTGAGCCGCCCCCCGCACGAAGAACGGTATTCACCGGAGGAAACATCATGTCGCGCAAGATCAGCATGAAGACGGCCATCAACGAGGCGCTGGACCTCGAGATGCGCCGCGACCCGACCGTCATCCTCATGGGCGAGGACATCGTCGGGGGCACCGGCGCGCCCGGCGAGGACGACGCCTGGGGCGGCGTGCTGGGCGTCACCAAGGGCCTGTTCGCCAAGCACGGCAACCGCCTGATGGACACGCCGCTGTCCGAATCCGCCTACATCGGCGCCGCCATCGGCGCCGCCACCTGCGGCCTGCGCCCGGTCGCCGAGCTGATGTTCATGGACTTCATGGGCGTCTGCTTCGACCAGATCTTCAACCAGGCAGCCAAGTTCCGCTACATGTTCGGCGGCAAGGCCGAGACGCCGGTGGTCATCCGCGGCATGGTCGGCGCGGGCTTCCGCGCGGCGGCCCAGCACTCGCAGATGCTCACCCCGCTGTTCACGCACATCCCCGGCCTCAAGGTCGTCTGCCCGTCGAACGCCTACGACGCCAAGGGGCTGCTGATCCAGTCGATCCGCGACAACGACCCGGTCATCTTCTGCGAGCACAAGAACCTCTACGGCCATGAGACCGACGTGCCGGCGGAGGCCTACGCCATCCCGTTCGGCGAGGCCAACGTGCTGCGCGACGGCGGCGACGTGACCATCGTCAGCTACGGCCTGACCGTGCACCGCGCCATGGACGCCGCCGACGCGCTGGCCAGGGACAAGGTGGAGGCGGAGGTCATCGACCTGCGCACCCTGTCGCCCATCGACTGGGACACCATCATCGACAGCGTCGAGCGCACCGGGCGGCTGGTCGTGGTGGACGAGGCGCACCCGCGCTGCAACCTCGCCACCGACATCTCGGCCTTCGTGGCGCAGAACGCCTTCGGCGCGCTGAAGGCCGGCATCCAGATGGTGACCCCGCCGCACACGCCGGTGCCGTTCTCGCCGTCGCTGGAGGACCTCTACATCCCCGGCGCCGACGCCATCGCCGCCGCCGTCCGCCGCACCCTCGCCCCGTCGCGCACCATCGTCGCCGCCTGATCCCGGAGCCGCTTTCCATGTCCACTCTGAACGAGCGCATCAAGCCCATCGTCATGCCCAAGTGGGGCCTGTCCATGTCGGAGGGCAAGGTCACCGGCTGGCTGAAGCAGCCGGGGTCCACCGTCACTCTCGGCGAGGATCTGCTGGAGGTCGAGACCGACAAGATCACCAACGTGGTGGAGGCCGGCGACGCCGGCATCCTGCGCCGCGTGCTGGGCGAGCCAGGCATCGTCTATCCCGTGAAGGCGCTCATCGGCGTGCTGGCCGACCCCGACGTGCCGGACGACGACATCGACGCCTTCGTCGCCGGTTACGCCGTGCCCGCCGCCGAGGGCGAGGACGGCGGCGCCGATTCCGGCCCGCGCTACGAATTCGCCGAAACGGCGGCCGGCGCTCTCCGCTACGCAAAGCGCGGCGAGGGGGAGACGACCGTGCTGCTGGTCCACGGCTTCGGCGGCGACCTCGACAACTGGCTGTTCACCATCGACGCGCTGGCCGAGGGCGCCACCGTCTACGCCCTGGACCTGCCGGGACACGGGCAGTCCACGAAGGCGCTGCCGGATCCGTCGCTGCCGGGCCTGTCCGGGACGGTGCTGGCCTTCATGGACGCGGTGGGTATCCCGGCCGCGCATCTGGTCGGCCACTCCATGGGCGGGGCGGTGTCCATGCGCACCGCGCTGGACGCGCCGGAGCGCGTGCTCTCCCTGTCGCTGATCTGCTCCGCCGGCCTGGGGCGGGAGATCAATCAGGACTACATCGAGGGCTTCATCCAGGCCGCCTCGCGCCGCGAGCTGAAGCCGGTGCTGGAGACCCTGTTCGCCGACCCCGGGCTGGTCAGCCGCCAGATGATCGACGATTTGCTGAAGTACAAGCGGCTGGACGGCGTGGACGGCGCCTTGCGGGCCATCGCGTCGTCGGCGTTCGAAGGCGGGCGGCAGATCGAGGCCCTGGATGCGGCCGTCGGTGCGGCGAGCGTGCCGACGCTGGTCGTCTGGGGCGAGCAGGACCGGGTCATCCCCGCCGCCCATGCCACGGCGCTCGGTTCGGCCGAGCGCGTCGAGGTGATCCCGAACGCGGGCCACATGGTCCAGATGGAGGCGGCCGGCAAGGTCAACGCCCTCCTGAAAGAACACATCCGCAAGCACGCCTGACGCGAAAGGCCGGCCCCAAGGGCCGGCCTTTTCAAGAAACCAAGCAAACGGAGGAAACTTCATGCTTCCGGTCCATCAGGCCGAAAAGCCGGCCTGGCTTCGCGTCCGCGCGCCCGCCGCCGGAGCCCATGACGAGACCCACGCCCTGGTCCGCCGGCACGCCCTGCACACGGTCTGCGAGGAGGCGGCCTGCCCCAACATCGGGGAGTGCTGGAGCAAGCGGCACGCCACGGTGATGATCCTGGGCAGCGTGTGCACGCGGGCCTGCGCCTTCTGCAACGTGGCGACCGGACGGCCCGACGCGCTGGACCCGCACGAGCCGGAGCGGCTGGCCGAGGCGGTGCTGGAGCTTGGCCTGCGCCACGTGGTCATCACCTCGGTGGACCGTGACGATCTGCCGGACGGCGGCGCCCGGCAGTTCGTGCGGTGCATCGAGAGGATCCGCGCCGCATCCCCGGCGACGACCATCGAGATCCTCACCCCCGACTTCCGCAACAAGCCGGGCGCCATCGAGGCGGTGTCCGACGCCCGCCCGGACGTCTACAACCACAATCTGGAGACGGTGCCGCGCCTCTACGCGACCGTGCGGCCGGGGGCGCGCTATTACCACTCGCTCCGCCTGCTCGATCGGGTGAAGGAGCGGCATGCGGCGATCTTCACCAAATCCGGCATCATGCTCGGCCTCGGCGAAGAGCGCAGGGAGGTTCTTCAGGTCATGGACGACCTGCGCACGGCCGGCGTCGACTTCCTGACCATTGGCCAGTACCTGCGCCCCACGCCGCGCCACCACCCGGTGGCGCGCTACGCGCCGCCGGAGGAGTTCGCCGAATACGAAAGGGTGGCGCGGGCCAAAGGCTTCCTGATGGTCTCGGCGAGCCCGCTGACCCGCTCGTCCTACCACGCCGAACAGGATTTCGCGGCGCTGGCGCGAAACTCGGGACGGGGCAAGGCCGTCCGGCAAAGCCCCAGCGGCTAATAAGGAGGGCGCCTGAAGGTGTCGGCCTTATGACGTCCTCAATCCATGCTATCGCTCCGATCTGCCGGCTTTACCGGCGGCGCTGAACGGAAGCCATCATGCGCCGCCGGCATGAGCGGCTCGACCAGGGGCCGGCGGCGTTCGGGCACCACCTTTCCATGCCCGCGCTGCGGCCGTCGCGCTGAGTAGCGATGCAGCCTTCATGGCAGCTCCCAAGTATGGCTGGACCGGACATGCGCTTCCTGTTGCGCATTCAGGGCGTCAATGGCGTAATTCAATGGTCGTCCCCGCCATGCTACTTTATTTTTTCTTGATTATTGTCAACTTCGCGTGCCGTAGCGAGCCGATACCGTATTGATGCCCTGGGGCGCGGCGAAGGAACTTGCTCAGTATTTCGCGGTTACATGATGGCGTGCCTGGAGCGCAGCCATGGCGTCGGGGTACCTCGCCATCCGGGTTCGTCCGTTTGCGCCGTGGCCGCGCCGCTCTTTTTGCGTTTTGACTTGCGTTGGGTGCGTAACCTTACCGTGTAACGACAGCAGGGGGAGGTGATGGCCGAGCGGCTCACGAAATCAGCGGCCCGCAACATCTTCTATGGCGGGTCGCTTTTCTTTTTCATCACCTTCGTCGCGTTGACGGTCCACAGCCATTACTACATGCGCACGACCAGCACCGACGAGGCGACGCTGACCGAGGGCGTCGCCCGCGGCAAGCACGTGTGGGAACGCAACGCCTGCATCAACTGCCACTCCCTGCTGGGGGAGGGCGCCTACTTCGCCCCGGAACTCGGCAACGTCTGGGTCCGCTACGGCGGCCGCGACGACGCGGAGAGCGCGCGGGCGGCGCTGGTCGCCTGGATGCAGGCGCAGCCCAGCGGCGTCGAGGGGCGCCGCCAGATGCCGCAGTTCAACCTGACCGAACAGGAACTCAACGACCTCGTCGACTTCCTGGAATGGACCAGCCGCATCGACACGCAGGGCTGGCCGCCCAACAACGCAGGCTGACGGGGGGAGCCGCCGCATGAGATACGCCACGCAACGCATCGCCTACTGGTACTTCGCCTGCGCGATGGCGCTGTTCCTCGTCCAGGTTCTGGTGGGGTCGCTGGCCGGCACCGTCTACGTGGTGCCGAACTTCCTGGCCGAGATCCTGCCCTTCAACATCCTGCGCATGATCCACACCAACGCGCTGATCGTGTGGCTGCTGCTGGGCTTCTTCGGCTGCGCCTACTACCTGATCCCCGAGGAGGCGGAGCGCGACATCGAGAGCCGGACGCTCGCCTACCTTCAGCTGGCGATCCTGATGATCGGCGCGCTGGGCGCCGTGGTCGGCTACACGCTGGGCATCCACGAGGGGCGCGAGTTCCTGGAGCAACCGCTGTGGGTGAAGGCCGGCATCGTCGTCGCCGCGCTGATGTTCCTCTACAACGTCACCATGACGGTCTACCGCGGGCGCCGGACGGCGATCACCAACGTCCTGCTGCTGGGGTTGTGGGGGGTGGCGATCTTCTTCCTCTTCGCCTTCTACAACCCGACGAACCTGGCGCTGGACAAGCTGTACTGGTGGTACGTCGTCCACCTGTGGGTGGAGGGCGTGTGGGAGCTGGTGATGGCCGCCGTGCTGGCCTTCCTGGTCATCAAGATGACCGGCGTCGACCGCGAGGTGGTGGAGAAGTGGCTGTACGCCATCGTCGGTCTGGCGCTGTTCTCCGGCCTGCTGGGCACCGGGCACCATTACTACTGGATCGGCGCGCCGGGGTACTGGCAGTGGATCGGCTCGATCTTCTCGACGCTGGAGGTGGCGCCGTTCTTCGCCATGGTCGTCTTCGCCTTCACCATGGCGTGGAAGGGGCGGCGCGACCACCCGAACAAGGCGGCGATGCTGTGGACGCTGGGCACGCCGGTCTTCGCCTTCTTCGGGGCGGGCGTGTGGGGCTTCATGCACACGCTGTCCTTCGTCAACTACTACAGCCACGGCACGCAGGTCACGGCGGCGCACGGGCACCTGGCCTTCTTCGGCGCCTACGTCATGCTGAACCTGACCATGATCACCTTCGCCATGCCGAACATGCGCGAGCGGGCGCCGTACAACCAGGTGCTCAACATGTGGAGCTTCTGGATCATGACCTCGGCCATGGCGTTCATGACCTTCACGCTGACCTTCGCCGGGGTCGTGCAGATCCACCTGCAGCGCGTCATGGGCCTGACCTACATGGAGGTGCAGGAGCAGCTGAACCTGTTCTACTGGATGCGGCTGGGGTCCGGCGTGTTCGTGGTGATCTCCGCGCTGATGTTCATCTACGCCACGTTCGGGCCGGCGCGCGAGCAGGTGCCGGGGCGCCTGCGCTCCTCGGTCGCACCGGCGGAATGAGCGGAGCGCCGTCATGGATGCGCGTGACACGGCGGTGGGGGCGGGGGCGGCGGGACCCGCCGCCCCACCGTACTACGCACCGGCCGGCAACGAGGTGGCGCTGTTCGAGCACGCCTGGCGCAACCGCCTGCCGCTGCTGCTGAAGGGGCCGACGGGGTGCGGCAAGACGCGCTTCGTGGCGCACATGGCCGCACGCCTGGGCCGGCCGCTGCACACCGTGTCGTGCCACGACGACCTGACGGCCGCCGACCTGACCGGCCGCTACCTGCTGAAGGGCGGCGACACGGTGTGGGTGGACGGGCCGCTGACCCGCGCCGTGCGCGAGGGGGCCGTCTGCTACCTGGACGAGGTGGTGGAGGCGCGCAAGGACGTCACCGTCGTGCTGCACCCGCTGACCGACGACCGCCGCATCCTGCCGCTGGAGCGCACGGGCGAGGTGCTGGAGGCGCCGGCGGAGTTCATGCTGGTCGTCTCCTACAACCCCGGCTACCAGAACATCCTGAAGGCGCTGAAGCCCTCCACCCGCCAGCGCTTCGTCGCCATCGAGTTCGGCTTCCCCCAGCCGGACGCCGAGACGGCCATCGTCGCCCGCGAAAGCGGCCTGCCGGCGGAGCGGGTGGCGCCGCTGGTGCGGCTGGGCAACGCGCTGCGCGCGCTGAAGGGGCAGGACCTGGAGGAGGGGGTGTCGACGCGCCTGCTGGTCTATTGCGCGGCGCTGATCCGCTCGGGCGTGCCGCGGGACGAGGCCATCCTGGCGGCCATGATCGAGCCGCTGACCGACGACCCGGAGGTGCGCAAGGCGCTGCTGCGGGTCGCCGAGCTGACGCTGGGGTGAGGCGATGGCGGCGTTCTGGGAGCCCGAGGAGTTCGTCGGCCAGCTGTGGCACCGCCTGGTCGGCGATGCCGCCTCCTACCCGCACCATGCGGATGCGGTGGTGACGCTGGAGGAGGTGCGCGGGCGCGTCGGCGTGCTGTTCCGCGCGCTGGGCGGCCCCGGCGCCGTGCGCGTCACAGGGGCCGCGGCGCAGGCGTCCGGCCATCGGCTGGGGCTGAAGCAGCGCCTGGGCCTGGGCACCGAGAAGATGCCGATCGCCCGGTACGACCACGTCACGCTGCAGTTGCCCGAGCGGATCGGCGTGTTTCCTGACCGCGCCGACAACGCGGCACTGTACGAGTGGCTGGCCGCCTTCTTCGTCCACGCCGGGCCGCCGTCGGCCCTGCCAGACGATCCGCTGCAGGCCGACGTGATCCGCCTGCGCGCTGCCCGCGCGGCGACGCTGCGGGCGCTTGCCGGCTGGCCGGGGCTGTGTACGCTGTACGCCCGGCTGGCGGGCGCGGTCGCCGCCGTGCGGCCGGCGCGGCGCCTGCCGAAGGAGGAGCGGACGGTGGAGGACGCGGTGGCGGCGCTGCTGGCCGATCCCAACGCCGCCGCTCACCCGATGCTGGATGAGGCGGTGCCCCCCGGCCGCTTCCGCGCACCGCCCGGCTACCGCCCGTTCCTGCCGGTGCCGCTTTGGGGCACGGTGGACGAGGCGCCGGCCGGGATCTCGCCCGATGAGGCGGACGCCGGGGACGGGGCGGGCGCCGAGGGCGACGGCAAGCGGCACAAGGCGCGGCGGCGGGAGAGCGACCAGACGCAGCGCGACGACCCGCTGATGCTCAACCGCTTCGAGAAGATCCTGGGTCTGGCGGAGATGGTGAACCTCAACCGCAAGACCGAGGATGACGACGCGGAGAACGCCCGCCGGGCCGCCGAGGACCTGGACGAGATCGCGCTGAGCCGGCACGAGCGCACGGCGCCCACCAAGCTGCGCCTCGACCTCGACCTGCCGGCGGCGGAGGTGGAGGCGAAGCCGCTGCGCGCCGAAATCACCTATCCGGAATGGGACTGGAAGCGTCGCCGCTACCTGCCCGACCACTGCCGCGTCATCGCCGAGCCCGCCGCCATCGAGGGCGAGGACTGGCGCCCGGACGAGGACGCGTTGCGCCGCATCCGGCTGGTGCGCCGCCAGTTCGAGGCGATGCGCCCGCGCCGCCGGGTGATGCCGGCCCAGCCGGACGGGGACGAACTGGACCTCTCCGCCCTGGTCCGCGCGGTCGCCGACCGGCGGGCGGGCGGCCCCGGGTCGGAGCGCGTGTACACCGCGGTGCGCACCGTGGCGCGCGACCTGTCGGTGTGCGTGCTGGTCGACGTCTCGCTCTCCACCGACGCCTTCATCGAGGATCACCGCGTGCTGGACGTGGAGAAGGAGGCGCTGCTGGCGCTGACGCACGGGCTGTCTGCCTGCGGCGACGAGCACGCGATCCTGACCTTCACCTCGCACCGGCGGCACCGGGTGAGCGTGCGCACCGTGAAGGCGTTCGAGGAGCGGCTGGACGCCCGCGTGGTGCGCCGTATCCGGGCGCTGAAGCCCGGCAGCTACACCCGCATGGGGGCGGCGCTGCGCCACGCCACGGCCTGCCTGAAGGACCGGCCGCACACGCACCGCCTGCTGCTGGTCCTGACCGACGGGAAGCCCAACGACACCGACCATTACGAGGGCCGCTACGCCATCGAGGACACGCGCGCCGCGGTCCAGGAGGCGCGCCGCGCCGGGTTGCGCCTGTTCGGCGTGACCGTCGACGAGAAGGGGCGCGACTACCTGCCGTACCTGTTCGGGCCCGGCACCTACGCGATCTTCCCGCACGTGGCGCGCCTGCCCGCGGCGCTGCCCGCCATCTACCGCCAGTTGACCGGCTGAAGGAGGCCCCATGAGCAAGTTTGGCATGAGCAAGTTCGCCGCCATCGTTCTCACCGGCCTCGCCGTGCTGTCCGGCCCGGCGTGGTCGCAGGCCAACATCCGGCCCGATCCCACCCCGCGCGTGCCGCCGCAGCCCGGCCAGGCGCTGCCGATGGAGGACGCGCTGTTCCTCAAGGAAGCCGCCGCCGCCAGCCAGGGGCAGGCGGAGCTTGGCCGGCTCGCCGCCGGGAAGGTGGAGGACGAGGCGCTGAAATCGGCCGCCCGCGCCATCGCCGAGCACCACCAGACGCTCGCCGGGCAGCTGAAGCGTCTGTCGGACGGCCGCAGCCTGCCGCCGGCCGAGCAGCTGAAGCCGGAACGGGCCGACGCGCTGGGCGCCGCCGGGGCGGTGACCAACCCGGCCAACGCGCATGAGGGCATGGCGCGCGAGGCCGTGCAGGCGCTGACCGGGGCGAGCGGGGCGGCGTTCGGCAAAGGCTATGTGGAGGCGCAGCTGCGCCTGCACGACCGCATCGTCGACCTTTACCAGACGCAGGCGTCGCACACGCCGGACCGCGAGCTGGCGACCTTCGCCATCACCAGCCTCGTGGGCATCCAGAAGGACCGCGACGCCCTGCGCCGGTTGGCCGGCACCTTCGGGATTCGGGCGCCGGCGGAGGGGCAGGCGGTGCAGTACGGCGATCCGGCCAAGGCGCGCTGAAGCGCACCCGGCTCACCGGCCCTCCAGCTCCGCGACCCGGCAGCGCAGCGCCTTCATCTCGGCGAAGCGCGCGGTGACGTCGCGCAGGCAGGCGGCGATGCCCAGTAGGGCACCGGATTCGTCCAGCAGCGGCACGATGGTGAACTCCACCGAGATGCGGCCGCCGTCCTTGCGGACGGCCGGCGCCGACAGCAGGCTGCCGCTGCCGTAGCGGCTCCGCCCGCTCTCCATCACCCGGCGGTAGCCGTCCCAGTGCGGCGCCCGCTGCTTTTCCGGGATGATGAGGTCGAGGGATCGGCCGAGCGCCTCGTCCGCGCCGAAGCCGAAGACGCGTTCGGCGCCCGCGTTCCAAAAGCGGATGATGCCGTCGCGGTCGGCGTAGATAATGGCCTCGGCGGCGCTGTCCAGCAGCGCGAGGCAGAGGCGTTGTTGGTCGTCGACATCAAGTCCCGTGTTCATCGCGACGTGGTCCATCCCAGATGTTCGGCAGCGTAGGCCAGCAGAACCAGTGCCGCGATCAGCAGCAGGTAGGCGGTCAGCACCACCCGCCAGACCCGCCCGGCGTGTTTCAGCTCCAGGTAATGCAGCAGGATTTCGCGCCCCTTGAACAGCGCGGTCAGCAGCACGCCGGCCGTGCCGGCCACGCCCAGCGACTCCTGCGAAGCCGCCCCGCCGACCACCAGCGCGGTGACCGACAGCGCCAGCAGCACGACCCACGCCAGCGTCAGGCGGTTGATGCCTCTCACCACGGCAGCCCCCTCAACGGATCAGGTAGACGATGGGGTAGAGCAGCACCCAGATCAGGTCGACCATGTGCCAGAAGGCGGCCCCCGTCTCCAGGTTCTCCACGCTGTTCTTCCAGGCCACGACCAGCAGCAGGCCGATACCGAACACCACGTGCAAAGCGTGGAAGCCGGTCAGCATGAAGTACAACCCGAAGAAGGCGTCGCTGTCGATGGTGTACCCGGCGCTGAGCGTCGCCGAGTACTCCATCATCTTGATGACCAGAAAGACGCACCCCACCGCCGCCGCCCCGCAGAACAGCCGCCGTGCCCGGCCGCCCAGCCCGTGCCGCCCGGCCTCCACGCCCAGCGCGGCGACGTAGCCGCTGGTCACCAGCACCAGCGTGTTGAGCCCGCCCAGCAGCCGGTCCAGGTGCGCCTGCCCGGCGTCGAACGTCGCCGGGTCCAGCGTCCGGGCCACCGCGAACCCCACCAGCGCGGCGCCGAACACCGCCAGTTCGCTGAAGATGAGGATCCACATCATCAGGTTCCCCGGCAGGCCGGCGAACCCGTCCTCGTGCGTCCGGTCGAGGGTCAAATTGGTCATGGCGGTTTCCCTATCGCCGGCCTCCCCATCCCCGGTCACAGCCGCGTCAGGCGGAAGATCACGCCGAACATGACGAGCGCGCCCACCTCGGCGACGACCGGCAGCCACGTGGGGTGGAACACGATGCCCAGCGGCATGATGAGCAGGAGGAGGAGCGCCGGAAACACCACGTAAGGGGATTCGGGGCGGTGGGCCTCCGTGTCCGCGTCCGGCTCATCAAGGACGGTCGGCGCGGTGATCGGGGCTTCCAGCGATCGGATGGACATGGTTCACGGGTCTCGTTTGCAGAGGGATGGAAGGGCCCGGCGGAGGTGCCTCCCCGGCCTTGGCGATCGGGTCTGCGGCGATCGGGTCGGCGTCCATCAGGCGGTGGACGCACAGGCCCAGGAGCAGCGTGACCGGCCCGAGCACCCCGGCCATGCAGGCCTCGGCCAACGCGTGGCGGTCGAGGGGCCCGTCCTGCGTCCACCACCAGAGGAAGCCGGCCACACCCGCCGCGTACCAAGCGATGGCGAAGATCGATACGGGCGACATCATGCACCTGCACCGTCAGCCTGGGCCGGAGCCCTGAGAGGACACCGGCGGGAAACAGCCTCGCCGGGCGCGAAGCCACCATAGTTGGCGGCTTGACTTCGAAACAGCGAATTTGTTCGATGGATGCCATCGCTAAATCCGATATGAAGCAACAGGCGCGATCATGGACATCGATCTGGCCCGCACCTTCCTGGAGGTGGCGCAGTCCGGCAGCTTCGTCGCCGCGGCGGAGCGGCTGCACGTCACCCAGTCGACGGTCAGCACCCGCATCCGCCAGTTGGAAGAGCTGCTGGGGGGCCGGCTGTTCGTGCGCAACAAGGCGGGCGCCAGCCTCACGCCGGCGGGCGCGCAGTTCCAGCGCCACGCCGTCGCCATGGTGCGCATCTGGGAACAGGCCCGGCAGGAGGCGGCTCTGCCCCCCGGCCATCGGGCGATGCTGCGCATCGGCAGCGAGGCCGGCCTGTGGAACCGGCTGCTGCACCGCTGGATTCCCTGGATGCGGCGCAACGCCCGCGACATCGCCCTGCGCTGCGAGGTCGGGTTGCCGGACGGCCTGGCCAATGCCCTGCGCGAGGGGGTGCTGGACCTCGCCGTCTGCTATTCGGCGCGCAGCCTGCCGGGCTTGCGCGTCCGGCTGCTGTGCGAGGAGGAGCTGGTACTGTTGAGCGTCGAGGGCCGGGACAGCGGTGCCGCGGACGATGATTACGTTCTCATCGACTGGGGCGAGGACTTCCGACGCCAGTACCGGCTGCACAACGTGGACGCGCCGATGCCGCCCCTGTCCATCTCGATGGGCACGCTGGGCCTGGACTACCTTACCCAGTGCGGCGGGACCGGCCATTTCCCGAAGGCGCTCGCGCAGCCGCTGCTGGACGCCGGCATCGCGCGCGTCGTGTCGGAGGAGCGGCCCTACAGCCTGCCGATCTACGCGATCCACCCCGCCGACGCCGACGCCAGCGTCCTGGAGCCGGCCTTCGCCGGGCTGCGGGCCATCGTCGGGGGATGACCGGGCAAAGGGGGCTTGCCCCGGCGGCGTCAGCCCGGCGTCGCGGCGATGGTCCGGGCGGTGCCCGAGGCGTCGAGAAGCAGGGCCTGCCGGCCGCTGGCGGCGACAGGAACATGGCGGTCGAGAGCGCGTCGGCGATGGTGGCCCGGTCGGCGAGCATGGAGACACTGGCGTGGTGGCTGTGGATCGGCGTCCAACGCGGGCCGAACTGCGGAGCAGATCACGCTATTGATTTCATTGAGGAATCAGGCGGTCAAGCTGGCCTTCTATCGGCGCCTACAGAAGGCCAACCTCGTTATGCGGATTTGCGAATGAAATCAGCCCTGTAGGCTTTGCCGAACCGTGGTCTGCACTTGGGCGCCTATGAACACCCGGGCGTCGTGCAAATCGGCTGGAAGCCGGTCTTGATTTCGGCGCCCGATCCGCCAGCCGTGCCGGCCAGGGATAGGTGAAAACACCTAGGGTACTAAGAAACACCCCCGATTTCCGGCGGCGTCGAATTTCCGTAATCTCAGGATGTTGGCCGGCCAAACAAGGGGCCGGCCAAATCATCGGGTCGAAAAGTCAACAAGCGACATTGCAGCGGCCGTGCCGGGCGTCGGCCCCGTGCGCGCCGGCCATGGACGCCGCGCGCGCCGCGGTCCCCGTGCCGCCGGTCCCGGCATCGGCCGCATCACGCAAATTCATACCGAAAGAGCCCATCATGAAGATTTTTGCGCATGGTGCGTGTGCGGTCGCCTGCATGGCGGCGTTCGCCGCGCTGTCCACCCCGGCCGTCGCGACGGAGGGCGGGGGCGGCGTGTACGGCCAGGGGTCGGAGAGCTTTCTTGCCGGCGCGCTGCCGCCACCCGGCACCTACGTGATCAACTACGACCAGTATTACCACGCCGGGAAATTCAAAGGCGACAAGGCCGGCATTGCCAGCTTCGACGCCACGGTGATGGCCAACGCCACCCGCTTCCTGCCGGTGTTCGACGCGCCGTTCATCGGCGGCGTGTGGGCGATCCACCTCGTCCTGCCGTTCGTCGACGCCCGCGCCGAGGTGAACGGGATGAGCCAGCACAAGTCCGGCCTGGGCGACATCGTCTTCAGCCCGGCGATCCTCGGCTGGCACCGGGGCAACTGGCATTACGCGGTGGGCGTGGACATCGTGGCGCCCACGGGACGCTACCGCAAGACCGACATCGCCAACCTGGGCCGCAACCATTGGGCGATCGAGCCGGTCGTCGCCGTCACCTACCTGAACGAGGCGGGGTTCGAGGCGTCGGTGAAGCTGATGTACGACTTCAACTTCAAGAACAAGGACACCGGCTACGGCTCGGGCAACGAGCTGCACGCCGATTTCCTGGTGGGCAAGCACTTCGGCAACTTCGCCGCCGGGGTGGCGGGATACGCCTACCAGCAGGTCACCGGCGACTATGGCAGCGGCGCCGTGCTGGGGGATTTCAAGGGCCGCGTCTTCGCCCTTGGCCCGAACCTCCGCTACCAGCAGGGCGGGCTTTCGGTCGACGCCAAGTACACCCGCGAATTCGGCGCCGTGAACAAGCCGCAGGGCGACCGGATCTGGCTCAAGCTCGCCATCACGCTCTGAGCGCGGGCGGTCTTCCTCCATCGACACTCCACGATCCCGCGCCTTCGGAATCCGGGCGCGGACAGACACACGGAAAGGTGTGCACCATGATGGACAGTCCAAGCACGCTTCACGACCTCGGCGACGATCACGCCCTGGAGCGCGTACCCGACGGCGACCGCCACACCTGGCTCGACATCTCGTGGAGCACGGTCGGCATCGTCACCACCCTGATCCAGCTTTTCATCGGCGCGCTGGTCACCTTCGTCGGCGGCATGGTCATCGGCCTGACCGCCGGCTTCCTCGTCATGCTGGTCGGCGCCGCCCTGGGCGCCGCGCTCGGCCACATCGCCTGCCGCACCGGCCTGTCCAGCACCATGATCGCCCGGCGCCACGGCTTCGGCGACAAGGGGGCGGTCATCACCTCCTCCATCCTCGCCTTCATGATGATCGGCCTGATCGCGGCGGAGAACGTGCTGCTGTACAAGGGCTTCCTGTTCTTCTTCGGCGCCTCCGACACGCTCCTCAACCAGGTCGTCGCCTATGGCGTCATGACCCTGGCGTGGATCGGGCTGACCGCCTACGGGTTCGATCTGGTGACGCGCGTGGCCTCGGTGACCCTGATCGGCTTCCTGGCGGTGCTGGCCTACATGATGGTGCGGATCGTCGACGCCTCGGGCCAGTCCTGGGTGGGCGTGCTGACCTTCCAGTCGCAGCTGCCACCCGAACAGCTGGCGCTGCTGGGCGCCGAGACGGCGGGCGGCAAGCTGGCCTTCTGCGTGAACCTGCTGATCGGCACGGCCGGCGCCCTGGCGCTGGTCGACGCGGACCTCGGCCGCTACGCGCGCAGCTCGCGCGACATCGGCGTGGCGGCGGTGCTGGGCAACCTGTTCATGGACGTGGGCATGGTGGCCTTCGGCGGCATCGCCATGTACGCGGGCATGCCCAGCCTCATCGAGTACTATGTCAACGTCGAGGGCATGTCGGCCGACGCCGCCGGGCGCATCGCGCTGGAGAACCCGGATCGCGTGGCCGCCGCCTTCATCATCTTCGGCGGCGTCGTCGGGACGGTGCTGATGGTGCTCGCCCAGTCCAAGGCGCAGGTGCTCAACACCTACAGCAGCTCGCTCGCCCTCACCAACCTGGCGGACTCGGTGTTCGCCTGGCGGCCCGGCCGGCTGCTGTTCGTCGTGCTGGCCAACCTGTTCTCGCTGGTCTTCCTCAGCGGCGACATGCTCGTCTGGTTCAACTCCTTCCTGACGATCCTGGGCGTGCTGACGACGTGCTTCACCGGCATCATGATCGCCGACTACTTCGTCGTGGCGCCGGCGCTGGCGCGCCGCGGCCGCACCCCGCGGCAGGAGGCGGTGAACTGGGCCGGCGTGCTGTCGCTGTGCGCCGGCTTCGTACTGGCGCACTACGTCCTGCGGGATGCCGTACCCATCGAATTCTTCACGTCGCTGGGCGTGTCGGCGACGCTGTACCCGCTGCTCCGCCTGTCGGTGCTGCAGCCCAGGCCGGCGCTCGCCCCGGCTCCCGCCGCGTAAGGCCGGCCGCGTTCCGGGCCGCCGTCCGAAAGGGGCGGGCGGCGGCCCGGAACCGCCTTGTCCGGGCGCCGTCCGCCGCGCTACGCTTCAACCTTGACTGGCGCCCGGCCCCCTCATCCGGCAGGACCATGAGCAGCGACATCGACTATCAGGTCATCTGCGAGAACGCTACCGACTCCATCGTCGTCCACGACGAGGACGGCGCGATCATTTACGCCAACGTACGCGCCGCCGGCGTCAACGGCTACACGGTCGAGGAATTCAAGCGGCTGAGCGTCCAGGACATCAGCGCCCGCGGCCCCCGCTACAACAACCAGGCGGTGCGCCGCGTGATGCGGGAGACCATCCGGCGCGGCGCCATGCGCATCGAATGGATGAACCGCACCCGCGACGGGCGCGAATACCCGGTCGAGGTGGAGCTGAAGAGCATCACCATGTGCGGCCGGCCCCGCGTGATCTCGATCGCCCGCGACATTTCCGACCGGAAGGAGCACGAACGGCGGCTGTCGGAGCGGGAGCTGCACTTCCGCAAACTGATCGAGAATTCCGACGATGGGATTGCCATCCTGGAGCCGGGCGGCCGGGTGAAGTACGTCGGTCCGTCGATCCTTCAGCTCACCGGCTACGACGAGGCGGAGTTCGTCCGGCGCAGCTTCCTCGACGTGGTCGATCCGGCCTGCCGGGCCCAGGTCCGCGCCGTCCTGCGCAAGCTCGCGGCCGACGGCCCGGCCACGCGGATGAACTACGGCGTGATCGGCCGCGACGGGCGGTGCCGGGTCCACGAGGCGTCCTTCCAGAACCTGTGCGCCGATCCGAACATCGCCGGCATCCTCGTCAACTTCCGCGACGTGACGGAACGGGTGGAGGCCGAGGCCAGGGAGCGGCGGCACCAGCGCGAGCTGGAGCATCTGGCGCGCCTGGGCGTGATGGGGGAGATGGCCTCCGCCACCGCGCACGAGCTGAACCAGCCCTTCGCCGCGGTGTCCAACTACGTCGGCGGGGTGCTGGCGCGGCTGCGTGCGGGGGTGATGGAGCCGCAGGATCTCGTCCCCGTTCTGGAGAAGACGCTGCGCGAGGCGGAGCGGGCCGGGCGCATCATCGCCAGCCTGCGCGGTTTCACCCGGCGCACGGAGGTCAAGCACGAGCCCGCCGACCTCAACGAACTGGCCGGTGCCATGCTGGAGTTCGTGGAACTGCGGGCGCGGGACAGCGGCGTGTCGGTCGCGCTGTCGCTGTGGCCGGAGATGCTGCCGGTGGAGTGCGACCGCGTCCTCATCGAGCAGGCCATCCTGAACATCGCCGTCAACGGCATCGAGGCGATGGAGCATACCCCGGAGGCCGCCCGCTGGCTGCGCATCGAAACCGCGCGCCAGGGTGACGAGGCCGTCGTGATCATCGCCGACAACGGCTGCGGGCTGTCCGGCGAGCAGATCGCCCGCATCTTCGACGCCTTCTACACGGACAAACCCGAGGGATTCGGCATCGGCCTGTCGCTGTGCCGCTCGATCCTCGACTCCCACGGCGGGCAGCTTCGGGTGGATTCGGCACCCGGGGCCGGTGCCCGCTTCTCCATGTCGTTGCCGGTCCGGCCAAGTCCGGCTCAGGTCGCGATAAGTGTTGACCAAGCCTTTGTCCCGACACATAGTGGTAATCCGTCAATGTAATGACAGTTAATACTTAGGGATTGGAGAATTCGCCGTTGATGGCAAAGCCGCATCGTGGATCAGGAAGGCGAGGCCGGCGCTTCGGCGCGGCGCCGTGCGGGCAGGTCAACGCGTTTTTCTCCAGCCGTTGCGTCGTCAACCAGGATTGCTGCGTCTTCGATGCTTCGTCAGACGCGATCTTTGTTCACGACGCCGGGTCCGGGCGGATCCTGGCGATGAACCGGCAGGCGTGCGAACTGACCGGGCGGGCGCGGGAGGAGCTGAGGGGCCGCACCGTCGACGTGATCAGCGCTCCGGCGAACGAGTTCCATGCCCAGGCCGCGCTGTCGCGCATCCGGTCGGCGCTGACGCAGGGGCCACAGACCTTCGAATGGCGGCTGCGCCGGCAGGGGTGCGAGTTCCCGGTGGAGGTCCGCCTGAAGCCCATCGGCGGGCCGGGCGGGCGGCGCGTGCTGGCCGCCTTTCGCGACGTCAGCGACCGGCAGGCGGCCGAACGCCGCCTCGTCGAACGAGAGCGCTACTACCGCACGCTGATCGAGAACGCGGTGGACGGCATCGCCATCCTGTCCGGCGACGGGCGGGTCCGCTACGTCGGCCCGTCCATCACCGCCGTCCTCGGCTTCACCGAGCGGCAGGTCCTGGGGCGGAGCGTGCTGCCCTTCCTGCATCCGTCCGACGTCGGCGCGGCGCGGGCGCTGCTGCGCGGCGCGGGCGACGGTTCCCAGGGCGCAGAGGTGCGGCGGTTGAGCTACCGCATCCTGCACCGTGACGGGCGCTGGCGCCATCACGATGCCTTCGTGAAGGACCTGCGGCACGACCCGGCCATCGGTGGCTTTCTGGTGAACTTCCGCGACGTGACGGACCTGCTGCGCGCCGAGAACGCCGCCCGCACGCAGGAACGGCAGGTGGAGCATCTGGCCCGGCTGAGCACGCTGGGCGAACTGGCGGCGTCGCTGGCGCATGAACTCAACCAGCCGATCGCCGCCGTGGCGAACTACATCGGCGGCAGCGTCGAACGGCTGTCGAAGCGCCGGGGGACGCTGGCCAGCGTGCTGCACGGGCTCGACCGCGCCCAGGCGGAGGCGTTGCGCGCCGGGCGGATCATCGCCGGGCTGCGCAGCTTCACCCGCCGCGGCGACCACCAGCGCGAGGAGACGAACCTCACCCACCTTGTCACGGAGGTGGCGCAGCTCATCGAACTGAAGGCGGAGATGGCGGCGGTTGACGTCACCTACGACCTGCGCCACGACCTGCCGCCGGTGGCCTGCCACCGCGTGCTGATCGAGCAGGTGATCCTCAACATCGCCTTCAACGGCATCGAGGCCATGGACACGGACTGGCACGGCGACCGGCGGCTGACGCTGTCCACCGCGCTGGCCGGGGACGGGGCGCGCCTGTCGATCGCCGACACCGGGCCGGGCCTGGGCGGAATCAACCCGGACCGCCTGTTCGAGGCCTTCTACACCACCAAGAAGCACGGGCTGGGCATCGGGCTGTCGCTGTGCCGCTCGATCATCGACAGCCACGGCGGGCACGTCTGGGTCACCGCGCCGGCCGGGCAGGGGACCGTCTTCCACGTGCTGCTGCCAGCCCTGGCGGCGGCCCATCGGGTGTGACATGCAGCCTTCATCCCCCACGCCGGATCCGCGCGAACCCGTCGTCTACGTGGTCGACGACGATGATTCGGTGCGGGAATCGCTGGTCTGGCTGGTCGAATCGGTGGGGCGGCGGGCGCTGGCCTTCCGCGGCGCGCAGGAGTTCCTGAACGCCTACGACCCGGCGCAGCCCGGCTGCCTGATCCTGGACATCCGGATGCCGGTCATCGGCGGCCTGGACCTGCAGGAACGGCTGCGGCAGTTGGACTGTCCCCTGCCGATCATCTTCATCACCGGGCACGGGGACGTGCCGATGTCGGTGCGGGCGATGAAGAAGGGCGCGTTCGACTTCGTCCAGAAGCCCTACAATTACCAGGACATGCTGGACACCATCGAGGCGGCGTTGCGCGCCGGGGCGGAGGCGCTGGAGCGCGCGCGGCAGCGCACCGAAGCCAGGGAGCGGCTGGCGGCCCTGACCCCGCGCGAGCACGCCGTGCTGGCCAAGCTGGTCGAAGGGAAGTCGAGCAAGATCATCGCCTTCGAGCTGGGCATCAGCGCCAAGACGGTGGAGATCTACCGCACCAACATCCGCGAGAAACTGGCGACGGATTCCGTGGCGCAGATGGTGCGCATGGTGCTGTCCACCGGCGGCTGAGCGGTGCCAAGCCCCGCCGACTAGGTGATTTCCCCTAGGTCCTTACGGAACTTTCACGAATTTACCCGCAACCGGGCGACAGGCCATCATTTCCCCTGCCGATTGTCGGCGGCACCGCTGAAAAGCCAGGGGAAAGCACATGACAGCCATCACCAAGAGCCCGGCCAAGACCGTCGTCGAGGTCCACGAGTACACCGGGGGCGTCATCGGCCCCAGCCTGGGCATGCTGGGCCCCGTCGCCGACGGCGGCACCATCCGCACCGGAACGCCGCCGGGCTGCTGGGGGCCGATGATCACCCCGAAGTTCCAGGGCGGCCACGAGGTCACCCAACCGGTGGCGGTGGAGGGCGCCGAGATCGGCGACGCCATCGCGCTGAAGCTGAACAAGATGCAGGTCACCTCGCTCGCCACCTCGTCGGGTGTCATGAGCTTCGTCGAGGGCCGCTACATCGGCGACCCGTTCGTCGCCAAGCTGTGCCCGGTCTGCGGCACCCACAGCCCCGAGAGCCACATCGAGGGGATCGGCGACAACGCGGTGCACTGCGACGTCTGCGGTGCCGAGGTGAACGCCTTCCGCTTCACCAACGGCTACGTCATCGTCCTCGACCGCGCCGCCGGGGTGGCGCTGACCGTGTCGAAGGAGGTCGCCGACGACATCGCCCGCCAAGCCGGTCAGGCCGCCCAACTGCCCGCCCTGTCCAAGCAGCACTCCATCCTGGCCTTGGCCCGGGCGGATCTGGCCGGCCTGGCCACCCGCATGCAGCCCTTCCTCGGCAACATCGGCACCACGCCGTCGCGCGACCTGCCGGACTCGCACAACTGCGGCGACTTCGGCGCCTTCCTGATCGATGCCCCGCACAAGTACGCGCTGTCGAAGGAGGAGCTGGAGCGGCACAAGACCGACGGCCACATGGACACCAACTCGGTCCGCGAGGGCGCCATCCTGATCTGCCCGGTCAAGGTGCCGGGCGGCGGCGTCTACATGGGCGACATGCACGCCCAGCAGGGCAACGGCGAGATCGCCGGGCACGCCACCGACGTGGCCGGAGAGGTCGAGCTGTCGGTCGAGGTGATCAAGGGCCTGACCCTGGACGGCCCGATCCTGCTCCAGCGCCCCGACGACCTGCCCACGCTGGCCCGGCCGCTGAGCGCGCGGGAGCGCGCCGACGTCCAGGCGCTGGCCAAGCGCTACGGCCAGACCTTCGTCGAGGACAACGGCCCGATCACCTTCATCGGCAGCGGCGCCAACCTGAACGACGCCACCCACAACGGCCTGGCGCGCGCCGCCGCCGTCACCGGGCTGCCGTACGACGAAATCCTGAACCGCGCGACCATCGCCGGTTCGATCGAGATCAGCCGCCTGCCGGGAACGGTGCGCGTCACCTTCCTGTGCCCCATGGCCATCCTGGAGAAGCTGGGGATCGCGCATCTGGTGCGCGCGCAGTACGGCCTCGGCTGACCAACCCGCCCCCAACCGAACAAGACAACACCCGTGAGGAGCGCATGAACGCCCAAGCCAAGATCAAGTGGGCCGAGAAGTTCCCCGAACTCGGCACCGGCCCCATTCCCGTCGAGCCCTGCGTCTCACCCGAGTTCTACGCCAGGGAGATCGACAAGGTCTTCAAGAGGAGCTGGCTGAAGGTCGCCCGCGTCGAGGAGATCGCCAAGCCCGGCGACTTCAAGGTGAAGAAGCTGGCGTTCGCCGACACCTCCGTCATCCTGGTGCGCGGCAAGGACGGCAAGGTGCGCGGCTTCCACAACACCTGTTCGCACCGCGGCAACAAGGTGATCGTGGAGACCGGCGACGAGACGTTCGGCAGCAGCCGGGCGGCGGTGATGACCTGCCGCTTCCACGGCTGGGTCTACGACGCCAAGGGCGACCTCCTGGCCGTGCCGGAGGAGGACAAGTTCCACGCCTGCTTCGTGAAGGGCGAAAACGGCCTGACCCCGGTTCTCACCGACGTGTGGGAAGGCTTCGTCTTCATCAAGCTGCAGGACGACGACGGTGTCGGCCTGGCCGACTTCCTGGGCGGTCTGGGCCATCACCTGTCGGGCTTCCCGTACGACCAGATGACGCAGTGCTTCAGCTACTACACCGAGCTGAACTGCAACTGGAAGGTCGCGCACGACGCCTTCGCCGAGGCCTACCACGTGGCGACGATCCACGCCGGCTCGTTCCCGAACGTCTTCTCCTCGGGCCTGCAGAACGTCGAGCTGTTCGGACCCCACCGCACCAGCGCGGTGTGCCTGAGCATGGACAACGAGCCGACGCCGGTTGCCAAGCTCGCCAATTCGCTGGCCGGCGCGTCGCTGGTGGCGCAGCGCGGCGCCTCCATGCTGCCGCCGACGGTCAACCCCGACCGGCGCGACGACTTCTCCTTCGAACTCAGCGTCGCCTTCCCCAACCTGCTGCTGCACGTCTCCGAAGGGATCTGGTTCACCCACCAGTTCTGGCCGCTGGCGCACAACCGCACCCGCTGGGAGGGCAAGTACTACGTCCGCGCGCCGCAGACCAACAGCCAGCGCTGGGCCATCGAGTTCGCCCAGGTCCTGCAGCGCAACGCCTGGCTGGAGGACACGGCGACCATGGAGGACACCCAGACGGCGCTGGAATCCGGGGCCAAGTCGGTGATGCACCTGCAGGACGACGAGGTGCTGATCCGCCACGGCTACCACGCCATCGAACAATACATGGCCGCGCGCTGAGCGCCGGGAGACGCCGACATGAACATTCACTTCCCCAAGTCCTTCGAAACGCTCGAACCGCTGGCCGCCGAGTGGGCGCTGCCGACGCAGAACGCCCGCCAGGGCAAGCGCATCCGCTCCACCACCGGCGAGCTGCGGGCCTTCTACAACGCCATGCTGCCGCTGCTGCCGGAGATCATGGCCTACATCGACCGCTTCCCGCTGGGCGAGATCCCGGCGGAGGCCAAGCCCCTCTACCACATGGCGCTCGCCCTGGCCGAGGTGGCGCCGCACGTGGAGCTGTACGGCGGCGACCCCAAGGTGCCGCACAGCTTCGACGAGCACCGCTTCGTCGCCGAGCATGGCGAGTTCGTCAACTAACGGTGCCGCCGCCGGGCGAACCCCGGCGGCGCTCGCCAGGAGGCACCGCATGACGCAGGACCTGGAACGGCGCCTGGCGCGGCTGGAGGCGGCGGAGGCGATCCGCACGCTGATCGGCCGCTACGCCGAGGGGGCGGACCGGCGCAACGATCCGGCGCTGATGCGCCCGCTGTTCGCCGACGACGCGGTGTGGGAGGCGGCCGGCTTCGGCCGCTTCACCGGCGGCGACGCCATCGCCGCGGAATTAGGCCGCATCGGGCGCGAGCAGATCATCTGGACCATGCACTACATGGTCTCGCCCACTGTCGCGCCCGCCGCCGACGGCCGGACCGCCCGCGCCGGCTGGTCCCTGTGGGAACTGGCGCGGATCGCCGACGCCAGCCCCGGAGCCGGAGCCGAGGCAGCCGACCACTGGATCGCCGGCGTCTACGACGCCGAGCTGCGCCGCGAGGGCGAGCGCTGGGTCTTCACCCGCGTCACGCTGACGGTGAAGCTCCTTAATCCCCGGAACCAGGACTGGCGTCCGCTCCGCTGATACCTCCCAACACGATCACAAAAGGGCAGGGGACATGCGCAACATCGCGATCATCGGGGCCGGGCAAGCCGGCCTCCACCTGGGCTTCGGCCTGCTCGACAAGGGCTACCGGGTGACCATCCACAGCGACCGCACGCCCGAGCAGGTGCTGCACGGGCGGTTGCCGAGCACCGCCTTCATCTTCGAGAGCACGTTGCGCATGGAGCGCGCGCTGGGCCTCAACTTCTGGGAGGATCTGGCGCCCTACGGAGAGGGCATCCACGTCGATTTCCGCGACCCCACCGGCCAGACCATGCTGACCGTGCAGGGGCGGCTGCACGGCAACCGCGGGCAGGCGCTGGACCAGCGGACCAAGTTTTCCCGCTGGATGGAGGAGTTCGCCCGGCGCGGCGGCGAACTGGTCTACGGCTCGGTCGGGGTGAGCGAACTGGACGAGATCGCCGGCCGGCACGACCTGACCATGGTGGTGGCCGGCAAGGGTGCGGTGACCGGCCTGTTCGAACGCGACGAGGAGCGCTCCGTCCATGCCCGGCCACCGCGCCAGCTGGCGGCGGTGCTGGCGACCGGGCCGAAGCTGACGGGCGACCGCCCGTGGCCGGAGATCCCGTTCCGCCCGCTGCGCTTCAACTTCATCGCCGGTGTGGGCGAGTACTTCTCGCTGCCCTTCTACACCCACACCACGGGCGAGTGCCGCAGCTTCCTGTTCGAAGCGATCCCCGACGGCCCGATGGACGTGTTCGGCGGGGTGCGCGACGGCGACGAGATGCTGGCCGCCATGCGCGAGGTCGTCGCCCGCTTCACCCCCGACGATCTGGAGCACCTTGAGGGTATCGAGATCACCGATCCGGGCGCATGGCTGAAGGGCTCCTTCACGCCGGTGGTGCGCAAGCCGGCGCTGCGGCTGGCGTCGGGCCGCGTGGTGATGGGCGTGGGCGACACGGTCTGCCTCAACGACCCCATCGCCGGGCAGGGCGCCAACAACGCCTCGCGCATGGCCGACGCCATCCTGAAGGCCATCGTCGCGCACGGCTCCGCCCCGTTCGAGGCGGACTGGATGACCGAGGTGTTCGACCGCTTCTGGGAAAGCTCGGGCAAGCACACCACGCGCTTCACCAACCTTCTCCTCAATCCGCCGCCGCCGGCCACCATGCAGGTGCTGGGTGCGGCGTCGCAGAACGCCACCATCGCGGACGCGGTGGTCGGCGCCTTCAACAACCCGCCCGACTTCTTCCCCTGGATCGAGGACGAGGCGGCGGCCCGCGCCTTCATCGCCGAGAGGAGCGCCGAACATGCCGCATGAGACCAGCGCCGGGCCCTGGGTCCGCGACAGCGCCCCCGACGACTCCCGCGACCTGCGCCGGGCGCTGGGCACCTTCGCCACCGGCGTCACCGTGGTGACGACGGTGGGGGAGGGCGGGCAGCCCATCGGCCTGACCGTCAACTCCTTCAGCTCCGTCTCGATGGAGCCGCCGCTGGTGCTGTGGAGCCTTGTTTTGAAGTCGCCGCAGCTGCCGGTGTTCCGCAGCGCCCCGCACTTCGCCGTCAACATCCTGTCCGACGTGCAGGAAGCGCTGTGCCGGCAATTCGCCGCCCCGGTTCCCGACCGCTTCGCCGGCGTGGCGTGGCGGCCCGGCATCGGCGGCGTGCCGGTGATCGAGGGGGCGGTCGCGCAGTTCGAATGCGTGACGGAGACCTCCCACCCCGGCGGCGACCACGAGATCTTCATCGGCCGCATCGCGCGCTACCGCTGGAGCGAGCGGACGCCGCTGCTCTTCTGCAACGGCGCGCTGCGCACCCTGCCCGCCGCCGTCGCGGCCGCCTGAGCCAAGGAGGACAACCATGTCGAAAGCAGTTCTGCCGGGCTTGGCGGGCAAGGTCGCCATCATCACCGGCGGCGCCACCAGCATCGGCGCCGCCGTGGTCCGCGCCTTCGCCGGGGCGGGCGGGCGCGTCGCCATCGCCGACATCCAGGCCGACGCCGGCCGGCGGCTGGCCGAAGAGTTGGGGACGGACGCGCAGTTCGTCGCCACCGACCTGACCGACGACGCGCAGATCGACGCCTGCGTCGCCGCCACCGTTGAGCGGTTCGGGCGCATCGATTTCCTGGTCAACGTGGCCTGCGCCTACGTCGACCAGGGCTTCGCGACGACGCGCGCGGAGTGGCGGACGGCGCTGGACGTCAACCTGATCGGCGGCGTCATGATGGCCCGCGCCGTCCACCCGCACATGGTGGCGGCCGGCGGGGGCGCCATCGTCAACTTCGGCAGCGTCAGCGGCCGGGTGGCGCAGGCCGGCCGCTGGACCTATCCGGCCAGCAAGGCGGCCGTCATGCAGGTGACGCGCAGCCAGGCGCTGGACCTCGCCCGCGACCGCATCCGCGTGAACTCCGTATCGCCGGGTTGGACGTGGTCGGCCATCCTCGACCAGCTGTCGAAGGGCGACATGGACAAGGTCAACGCGGTGGCCGCGCCCTTCCATCCGCTGGGGCGCATCGGGCTGGCCGAAGAGGTCGCCAACGCCGTGCTCTACCTGTGTTCGGATCAGGCGTCCTTCGTCACCGGGACGGATCTGGCGGTGGACGGCGGCTATGGGGCGATCGGGCCCGAGCGCGGCGAGGCGGCCATCGCCGCCCTGATGGGGTAGGCGGCCATGATGTACCTGTGCGAGGTGAGCGACGTCGCCGAGGGTGCTGCCAAGCGCATCGACCTGCCGGAACGACCGCCGCTGGCGGTGTTCCGCCTGCCCGCCGGCATCTTCGTCACCGACGACACCTGCACCCACGGGCTGGCGTCGCTGTCGGAAGGGGAGATCGACGACGGCGTGGTCGAGTGCCCCTGGCACCAGGGCGCCTTCGACATCGCCACCGGCAAGCCGTGCGGCGCGCCCTGCACCATCCCGCTGCGCACGCACCGGGCGGTGGTGTCGGACGGCAAGGTGTTCCTGGAGGAATGAACATGCACACCATCCGGTTGGCCGGCGGCCCCGCGTTCCCGTGCGCCGACGGCGACACCATCCTGCGCGCCGGCCTGCGCGAGGGGCTGGGCCTGTCGTACGAGTGCAGCGTCGGTTCCTGCGGGGTCTGCAAGTTCGAACTGGTGGACGGGGCGGTGGAGGACCTGCGCCCCGACGCGCCGGGCCTGTCGGAGCGCGACCGCCGCAAGGGCCGGCGGCTCGCCTGCCAGTCGCGGCCGGCCGGGGACTGCACCGTCGCCATGCGCCTGGACGACGCCATCCGTCCGCCGGTGCGGCCGCAGCGCCGGTCCGCCGTGCTGGAGGCGGCGCGGAGGCTGACGCACGACCTGAGCGAGTTCACATTCCGCACGGACGGAGCGGCGGACTTCCTGCCGGGGCAGTACGCGCTGCTCCAGCTTCCCGGCCTTGCCGCGCCGCGTGCCTATTCCATGGCGAACACGCCGAACGGCGAGGGCGTCTGGCAGTTCATCGTGCGGCGGGTGCCGGACGGTGCTGGAACGGCCGCGCTGTTCGCGATGGCGGCGGGTGCGCGCGTGTCCCTCGACGCGCCGTACGGGCAGGCCTACCTGCGCCCGTCGCCGCGCGACGTGGTCTGCGTCGCCGGCGGGTCCGGGCTGGCGCCGATGCTGTCCATCGCCCGCGCCTTCGCCGAAGGGCCGGCGGACGGGCGGCGGCTGACGCTGTACTATGGCGCGCGGGCGGCGCGGGACGTGTGCGGCGAGGCGGAAGTGGCGGCGCTGCCGGGCTTCGGGACCCGCATCCGCTACGTCCCCGCCGTGTCCGACCCGGAGGACGGCGGGTTCGCTGGCCGCCGTGGCTTCATCCACGAGGTCATGGCGGACGACCTCGGCCGGTGCTTCGACGGCTGCGACGTCTATTGCGCGGGGCCGCCGCCGATGACCCTGGCGCTGGAGGATCTGCTCGTCCGCGAGGCGGGCCTGCCGGTCGACCGGCTGCGCTTCGACCGGTTCTTCTGAGCCGACACAAACACCAGAACCAGGAGGGAACACCCATGGCACTGACAGGCGTGCTGCGCCCCGGCTTCATCCAGATCCGCGTCCTCGACCTTGCGGCGGCGGAGGCCCACTACGTCGACCGCATCGGCCTCAACAAAGTCGGCACCGGCGCCGATGGTCGCCTCTACCTGAAGGCGTGGGACGAGTTCGACCGCCATTCCATCATCCTGCGCAAGGCCGACACCGCCGGCATGGACGTGATGGGCTTCAAGGTCGCCTCCGATGCCGACCTGGATGGATTTGAAAAGCGCATCACCGATTGGGGCCTGACGGTCGACCATGTGCCGGAGGGCGAGCAGCCCGGCGTCGGCCGCCGCATCGGCTTCACCATCCCGTCCGGCCACCGGATCGAACTCTATGCGTCGATGGAGCTGTCGGAAACCCATCCCCCCATCGAGAACCCGCACGTGTGGCCGAAGGAGCCGCATGGCATGAAGGCCACGCGCTTCGACCACGCGCTGCTCTACGGCCCGGACATCGAGAAGAACCTCGCCTTCTTCACCGAGGCCCTGGACTTCGCGTTGGCCGAGAAAGTGGACACGCCGGACGGCGTGCTGGGGATCTGGCTGACCTGCTCGAACAAGGCGCACGACATCGCCTTCGTCCGCCACGCAGAGCCCGGCAGGTTCCACCACGTGTCGTTCCACCTGGAAAGCTGGATGGACGTGGGCCACGCCGCCGACATCATGGCGCGCTACGACATCTCCATCGACGTCGGGCCGACGCGGCACGGCATCACGCGCGGGCAGACCATCTACTTCTTCGACCCCTCGGGCAACCGCAACGAGGTGTTCGCCGGCGGCTACATCCACTACCCCGACAACCCCATCCGCTCCTGGGGTCCGGAGGAACTGGGTCGCGGCATCTTCTACTACGAGCGCCGCCTCAACGACGCCTTCCTGTCGGTCGTGACGTAACCACCGCCGTTCCTTGCGTGCGTCCTCCCCACTCGCCGTTCCCGCACGACGGGAGCGGCGCTTTTTTTCCGTGTTTCACCCGGCACCGCGTCCGGGCCTCGACAGGAACAAGGCATGGTTTCCCCCCAAGTCCGCTTCGAAACGGTCCGCTTCCGCAAACTTCTGGTCGCCAACCGCGGCGAGATCGCCATCCGCGTGTTCCGCGCCGCGACCGAGCTGGGCATCCCCACGGTGGCGGTCTACTCCACCGAGGACCGCTTCGCGCTGCACCGCTTCAAGGCCGACGAGAGCTACCTGATCGGCCAAGGCAAGGGACCGATCGAGGCCTACCTGGACACCGACGCCATCATCGCCGTCGCCAAGCGGACCGGTGCCGACGCCATCCACCCCGGCTACGGCTTCCTCTCCGAAAACCCGGCCTTCGCCGACGCCTGCCATGACGCCGGCATCACCTTCGTCGGCCCCTCGTCCGACACCATGCGCCTGCTCGGCAACAAGGTCGCCGCCCGCAATCTGGCGGTGTCGGCCGGCGTCCCGGTCATGCCCGCCACCGGCGCCCTGCCCGACGATGTGGAGGAGGCCGCCCGAATGGCCGAGGCCGTCGGCTACCCCCTCATGCTCAAGGCCAGCTGGGGCGGCGGCGGGCGCGGCATGCGCATCGTGGAGACCGCCAAGGACCTGCCCGACGCCCTTTCCGCCGCCCGGCGCGAGGCCCAGGCCGCCTTCGGCAACGGCGAGGTCTACCTGGAAAAGCTCGTCCGCCGTGCCCGCCACGTGGAGGTGCAGGTGCTGGGCGACGCCCACGGCACCCTCGTCCACCTGTTCGAGCGCGACTGCACCATCCAGCGCCGAAACCAGAAGGTCGTCGAGCGTGCGCCGGCCGTCTACCTCACCGCGGACGAGCGCGCCGCCTTGTGCGACGCCGCCCTCAAGCTCGCCAAGGCGGCCGGCTACCGCAACGCCGGCACGGTGGAGTTCCTGATGGACGCCGAGACCGGCGCCTTCTACTTCATCGAGGTCAACCCCCGCATCCAGGTCGAGCACACCATCACCGAGGTCGCCACCGGCATCGACCTCGTCAAGGCGCAGATCCGGATAGCCGCCGGCGCCGCCATCGGCACGCCCGACAGCGGCGTCCCGTCCCAGGCCGACATCCGCATCACCGGCCACGCCATCCAGTGCCGCCTGACCACCGAGGACCCGGACAACAGCTTCATCCCCGACTATGGCCGCATCACCGCCTACCGCGGCGCCAACGGCTTCGGCATCCGCCTGGACGGCGGCACCGCGTTCTCCGGCGCGCTGATCACCCGCCACTACGACAGCCTGCTGGAAAAGGTGATCGCCTGGGCGCCGACGCCGGACGAGGCGATAGCCCGCATGGACCGGGCGCTGCGCGAGTTTCGCATCCGCGGCGTCGCCACCAACCTCGCTTTCCTGGAGACGCTGATCGCGCACCCGCAGTTCCGTGCCGGCACCTACACCACCCGCTTCATCGATACCACGCCCGCGTTGTTCCAGCACCCGCCGCGCCGCGACCGCGCCACCAAGCTGCTGAGCTTCATCGCCGAGGTGATGGTCAACGGCAACCCGGAACTCAAAGGGAAGGCCGTGCCCCGCCCGGCCGAGCCGAAGGCCCCCGTCGTCCCCCTGGAGCCGCCGCCGCCGGGTCTCAAGCAGCGCCTGACGCTGGACGGTGCCGAGGCGGTGGCCAAATGGATGCGCCAGCAGTCGCGCGTGCTGGTCACCGACACCACCATGCGCGACGCCCACCAGTCGCTGCTGGCCACCCGCGTGCGCACGCACGATCTCACCGCCGTGGCGCCGGCCTACGCGCGCCTGCTGCCGCAGCTGTTCTCGGTGGAGTGCTGGGGCGGCGCCACCTTCGACGTCGCCATGCGCTTCCTCCGGGAAGACCCGTGGGAGCGGCTGGAGCGGCTGCGCGCCGCCATGCCCAACCTGCTGCTGCAGATGCTGCTGCGCGCCTCCAACGCGGTGGGCTACGCCAACTACCCCGACAACGTGGTGCGCCACTTCGTGAAACAGGCGGCGGCCGGCGGGGTGGACGTGTTCCGCGTCTTCGACAGCCTGAACGGGGTCGACAACATGCGCGTCGCCATCGATGCGGTGCGCGGCACCGGCGCCATCTGCGAGGCGGCGATCTGCTACACCGGCGACCTGCTGGACCCGCGCCGGCCGAAGTACGGGCTGTCGTACTACGTGGGCCTCGCCAGGGAGCTGGAGGCGGCCGGCGCCCACGTCCTGGGCATCAAGGACATGGCCGGCCTGTGCAAGCCGGCGGCCGCCGCCCTGCTGGTGCGCACCCTGCGCGAGGAGGTGGGCCTGCCCGTCCACTTCCACACGCACGACACCTCCGGCGCCTCGGCGGCCAGCGTGCTGGCGGCGGTGGAGGCCGGGGTGGACGCGGTGGACGCCGCCATGGACAGCCTGTCGGGCCTGACCTCGCAGCCGCCCTTGGGCTCCATCGTCGCGGCGCTGAAGCACACGGCGCGCGACACCGGTCTGGACGACGCCGCCATTACCCGGCTGTCGTACTATTGGGAGCAGGTGCGGCGCGGCTACGCGCCCTTCGAGAGCGACGTCCGCGCCGGCTCGTCGGAGGTGTACGTGCACGAGATGCCCGGCGGCCAGTACACGAACCTGCGCGAGCAGGCGCGCTCGCTCGGCCTGGAGGAGCATTGGGAGGAGGTGGTGCGCGCCTACGCCGCGGTGAACCGGCTGTTCGGCGACATCGTCAAGGTGACGCCGACCTCCAAGGTGGTTGGCGACATGGCGCTGATGATGGTGAGCGGCGGGCTGACGGAGGCCGACGTGCTCGATCCGGCCCGGGAGATCGCCTTCCCCGGGTCCGTCGTGCAACTGATGCGCGGCGAACTGGGCCAGCCGCCGGGCGGCTTCCCGGAGGCACTGCAGCGCAAGGTGCTGAAGGGCGAGGCGCCGCTGGCCGTGCGGCCGGGTGCCGCGATGCCACCGCTCGACCTCGACGCCGCGCGGGCGGAGGCGGCGAAGGCCGCAGGCGGGCCGGTGGATGAACGGCGCCTCGCCTCGCACCTGATGTACCCCAAGGTGTTCGCCGACTTCGCCCGGCACCGCGCCGCCTACGGCGACGTATCGGTGCTGTCCACGCCGGTGTTCTTCCACGGCCTTGAGGCGGGCGAGGAGGTGAGCATCGAACTGGAGCCGGGCAAGGCGCTGCTGGTGCGCTATCTGGCGACCAGCGAGGCGGACGAGCAGGGCCGGCGCGCCGTGTTCTTCGAGCTGAACGGCCAGCCGCGCACGATCAAGGTGGCGGACCGCTCGGTTACCCCGGCGCGGCCGGCGCACCCCAAGGCGGACGACCACGACGCCAACCAGATCGGCGCACCCATGCCCGGTCTGGTCGGCGCCATCCTGGTGCGTCCGGGCCAGCGGGTGGAGGCGGGCGACGCGCTGGTGTCGCTGGAGGCCATGAAGATGGAGACCACCGTACGCGCCGAACGTGCCGGCACGGTGGAGCGCGTCGTCGCCGAAACCGGCCGCAACGTGGAGACCAAGGACCTGCTGGTCGTGCTGGCGCCATGATCGGACGAGCTGAGACATGGTTTGTTGACATTGCGCTCTGGCTACCAGCCGATCAGCCGTTTGATGGGCGACCCGGAACACCGTGTGCTTGTCGGGGTAGAAGGCCACCGGCCGGCCATGCGCCACCATCTCAGCCGCGCTTCACACGACGGAGAACTGACATTTCTGCTTTGCCAGACCGCGACATTCTAGCTTTGCGTCTACAGGCGTCATGTCTCATAAGATATATTATGGAAATAATAAGCCGGCTGCGCACATGGCGGAAAGTGCTGCGGAGGTTCCGCGTGTCCGCCGGCCTTGGGCCGTTTCCGAAATCAGGGAGCCCCAAAAAAGGCGGGCCCGGCGCGGTGCCGGGCCCGAGTCCCGGCGCCGCCCAGATGGCGCCGGGGGAGAGAACCGCGGGACCGGCGGGATCAGCCGCCGCCGATCGCTTCCAGCACGCCGACGCTCAGCTCGTTCTCCGTCGCCTTCGGGTCGTTGTAGACCGGCTGCGGCGTCGACAGGAACAGCGTGCCGTGGTTGCGCTTGAAGTCGTACATGCCGCCGGCGTAGGTGCCGACGACGGGATTGCCCTCCATGTCGCGCTCGTTCTTGCTGATCCAGGTGCCCCACTTCCAGAACTCGCCGCGCTTGTCGTAGATCTCGGTGAAGCGGGGCAGCGGGTACTGCGCGTCGATGTACAGGATCTTCTTGCCGTAGGGGTGCTCGGGCGGCGGCGTCGTCTCCACCACGTGCACCTCGCGCGGCTCGTAGGCGACGGTCGGGTACCAGTACGGCGCCTTGGTGAGGTCGAGCGCGGGGTACATGTCCTTGCGGTTGCCGGCGTCCGGGCGCCACAGAACGGCGTCGGTGTTGGCGGGTGCCAGCACCCAGCGCTTGCCCAGGTACTTCAGGCCCTTGTACCAGCTGGGGTGGGCGTTGAAGGTGTCGACGTCGTCGTTGACCATGTCGGTGCCGCCGCCGACCGGGTCCATCCAGCTGGAGCCCGAAATGGTGCGCACGCGCCGCACGGAGCGGACGTAGGCCCAGCTGCGCGCCACGTCGCCGGTCATGAACTGGGCGCTCAGCATGCCGGTGCCGCGCATGTCGAACGGCTCCAGCGCCACCAGGATCTCCTTGGCGCGCACGGTGCCGTCGCCCAGCGTCAGCTTGCCCTGCGGGTCGCAGTAGCGGCCCACCATGTTGATGCGGCTGAAGCGCCAGAGCATCTCGCGCTCGATGCCGCTGGTGCCGTCGAAGGTGACGAAGGTGTAGCGCGGCTGGCTCCAGTAGCAGCCGACCGGCTGGCCAACCAGCAGGTTCCACACCGCCTTCGTCCCGGCCTGCGGGTCATTGGCGTCGATGGCCGGAAACGGCACGCCGGCCTGCCAGTTCTCCAGCCCCTTGCCGTCGGCGATCTTCACCTGCCCGGCGCGGTTCTTGTCCGTCCACTCCTGGTAGCGGCGGTCCACCGTCCAGGGCTGCGCCGCCTTCAGGGTGATGGTCAGCCCCTTCTCGCGCACCTGCCAGGCCAGCCGGTCGGGCAGCAGGCTGGCAATCGTCTTGCCCTGGAAGGTGTCCTTCATCCGCGCATCCAGGTTGCGCGCGTCGATCACCGTGCCGGGCGTCAGCTCGGCGGCGCCCGCGGCGCCGGCCGCGGCGGCGCAGGCCAGCACGCCGGCGGCGCACAGCTTGGCCAACTGTCTCATGTCGTTTCCTCCGTGGCTGGGTCGGGTCAGAACTGGTAGGTGGCGCGCACCACGAACTGCGAGTTGTTGTCAAAGAAGCTGATGAAGCCGACGTCGCTGGAGCGGTCGGCCTGCGACGACTGGGCACCGCGGGCGAAGAACAGGTCGGCCTCGGCGCGGATGCGCAGGTGGTCGCCGATGACGAAGTCCACGCTGGGGATGACGAAGCCGCCGCCGTAGCTGATGTCCCAGCCGGCGGCGAGGCCCGGCTTCACCGTGTCGTTGAAGTAGCTGAGCTGGAGGACGCCGGTCAGGGTGAAGGCGTGCTGCTTCAGCTTCGTCTGGAAGCCCGGCCAGTACAGCAGGTTGTCGCTGTCCTTCAGCCCCGGGTGCCAGCTGTCGAACAGCTGGAAGGAGAGGAAGGAGCTGCCGTCGGTGCCCAGCACGTCGCGCAGGTCGACGTTGAAGTCGCTGCGCACCATCCAGCGCACGAGGTCGGTCTTGCGGATGCCCACCGCGTCGCGCGGGATGGCCCCGGCGCTGACCAGGAAGGCCGGGTAGAGCCCGGTGCCGCCCAGGTTGTCGTAGTTGTAGGGCATGTCCGGGATGTAGGCGACCTCGGTCGACAGCACCGCGTCGATGGCCGGCACGTAGCTGGACGCCGTGGCGCCGAAGACGTTCACGGTGGGGTGGAAGTCGTCGCCGAGCATGCCGCCCGGCGTGCGCCCGCCGTAGGGGTTGGCGGCCGGGTTGACGATGGGGTCGGGCCGGAAGGTGCGCAGGTAGAGCAGCGAGTAGTTAATGTCCCCGGCGATCATGCCGCGCCAGCGCCCGCCGTAGGTCGGGTCGCGCACGTCGCCGTCGGGGTGGCGCGGGTCGCGGCCGACGAAGCCGTCGCGCCAGAAGCCGCGGTAGGGCTGCGGCGACCAGCGCCCGCCCCAGGTGTCGAAGGTGTTGCCGACGTCGCGCCCCCGGTCCAGGCCCGGCCGCACGAAGGCCTGCAGCGAGCCGTCCAGTTCCGGCACCTGCACGATGGCGTTGGCGAGGATGAGCGGCTTGCGCAACTCCTCGTTCTCCGTCTCCAGCATGGCGCGCCAGCTGTAGTCGAAGCCGTGCACCATGTCGGAGGCGACGAAGAAGTCCGTCTCGCCCCACACCACCTGCTGCTTGCCCAACCGCACCGTCAGCCGGTCGAGCGTGGTCTCGGCCCAGAATTCACGCAGGTCGAGCGTGTTGTACTTCTTCATCAGGTCGCTGCCGCCGGCCGCCCCCTGGCGCTCCAGGTCGTGCATCCAGCCGGTCTCGACCTCGCCCGCTGCGCGGCCGCTGGCGAACAGTTTCAGCCCCGGCGTGGACAGCGTGGTGTCCAGGCGCAGCTGCGAGCGCGCCATGCTCAGCCGCCCGCGGTCGCCGTCCGCCGTGTCCGGCATGTCGTTCAGGTTGAACGACACCCACTGCCGGACGTAGCCGTTGACCGACAGCCGGGCGTCGCCGCCCAGTTCCCAGCTGGCCGCCCCCGCCGGGCCGGCTCCCGTCGCCAGCGCCAGCGCGACCGCCGCGCCGGCCAGCACCCTCTTCCCAGACGTACCCTTCATTTGGTGTTTCCTCCCAAGCGTGCCCCTCGGCCCCGGCCCGTCCGGGGCCGGCGGGTCATTCCCCCGCGCACTTCCAGGCCAGCCCGCCCCCGTCGGGGTGGGCCGGCACCTTGCCGGCGCCGCCCGCGTGCGGGCGGACGCCGACCACGAACTCCGGCTTGAAGATCACCACCAGCGCCGGCATGAGCACGAGCGCCGCCGTGGCCGACACCATCAGCCACACGCCCATCAAGAGCCCCATCTCGGCCTGGAACTTCAGCGACGACGCCGCCCACACGAAGACGCTGAGGCACAGCGTGACGCCGGTGATCAGCACCGCCCGGCCCGAGCCGCGCAGGGACGCGTGCACGGCCGCCGGCAGCGGCCGGCCGCGCGCGATCTCCTCGCGCATGCGGTCGACGACGTAGAAGGCGTAGTCGACGCCCAACCCGATGCCGAGTGCGGCCACCGGCAGCGTGTTGATGTTCATGCCGATGCCCACCGCCGCCATCAGGCAGAAGGTGACCGCGTTGGACAGCATCACCGGCACCATGAAGACGATGCCCGATCCCGCGTCGCGGTAGGCGAACAGGCAGCAGGCCACCACCACCAGGAGCGCCAGCGCGATGGAGCGGATCTGGTCGGCCAGGATGATCTCGTTGATGGCGGCGGTGTTGCCGACCACGCCGCCGGCCAGCCGGAACTCCACGCCCGGCACCGGGTGCTCGGCGAGGTAGCGCTTGATGCGGCCGATGGCCGTCGCCACCGTGTCGCCGCGCCGGTCGGTGAAGAAGGCGGTGATCGAGGCGTTGCGGTACTGCGCGTCGAAGAACAGCGCCGTGTCGCTGGCGTCCAGGCCGGTGCCGAAGAAGTACAGCATCTCGCCGATGGCCATGCGGTCGTCGGGCAGGTCCTGGTAACGCGGGTTGCCCTCGTGGATGGTGCGGTTGATGGCCGGGATTAGGTCGGCGATGGACACCGTGGCGCCGATCTCCGGCTGCGCCTCCATGAAGCGCTGCAGGTCGCGCATGGCGCGCAGCACGTCCGGCCGCTTGATCGCGTCGGGCTCGTTCCCGGCGACGACGATGAACATGCGGTCGGCCCCGTGGAACTTGGCGTTGATCGCCGCCGCCGCGCGGTTGTAGGCGGAATCCGGCCACAGGATGGGCGAGCCGGCCGAGGCGTCGCCGATCGACAGGTGGAACGAGTACGCGAAGGAGCCGGCGAAGACCGCCGCCGCCGCCGCCGCCACCCAGCCGCGCCGCCGCCCCAGCGCCAGCCGCGCGCAGCCGTCCAGCAACCGGTCGAGCAGCGGTGTGACGTCGGCGCGCAGCCGGAAGCCCACCGGGGCCGGCACGTAGGACAGCAGGATCGGCGTCAGCAGCACGCTGGTCACCAGGATGGTGGCGACCCAGATGCAGCCGATGATCGCCACCTTTTCCAGAAGCGGGATGGGCGTCAGCGCGACGATGGCGATGCCGCCGGCATCGGTCAGCACGCCCAGCGTGCCGGGCTTGAACAGCTCGACGATGGTGCGCTCGGCGGCCTTGAGCGGGTTCAGCCCGTCGATCAGCACGCGGTCGTCGAAGTGCGCCACCACCTGCACGGAGTGTGACACGGACCGCGCCGAGATCAGGAAGGCCACCACCACGACCAGCGGATCGAAGGAGAAGCCCAGCATCCGCGCGAAGCCCAGCGCCCACACGGCACTCGCCAGCCCGGCCAGCAGCGGCAGCGCCGTGCCGCGCACCGAGCGCGCGGTGACGAAGAGGATCAGCGCCGTCAGCAGCACGGTGGCCAGGAACACCGCCACCGTCTCCGGCAGGTGCTGCGCCACCCAGCCGTAGAGCACCGGCTCGCCCACCACGTGGGCGGTGACGCCGGGGACGCGGTGCCGTTCGACGATCTCCGCCACCTGCTCGAACACCGCCTTGTGGTCGACGGCGTTCTCGTAGAAGTCAGCGGTGACCAGTGCCGCCTTGAGGTCGGCGGAGACGTAGCGGCCGAAGACCAGCGGGTTGCTGACCACGGCGCGCTGCAGCGCCGCGACGGCCTCCGCGCCCTGCGGTGCCTCCGGCCACATCAGCGGGCGCGATTCGATGCCTTTGTCGTCGGCCCGCACCTCGGTCATCTTGCGCGCGGCCAGCGAGTTGATCTGGAAGGGGTTGACGCCCTTCACGTACTCCAGGTCGCGGGTGATGCCCTGGACGGCGCGCAGCACGTCCGCGCGGAAGACGGTGCCCTCCTCCACCTCCAGCATGACCGACACCATGTTGGCGCTGCCGAAGGAGGTGCGGAAGGCGCGGTCCACGGCGACGTAGGCGTGGTCGCGCGGCAGCAGGTCGGCAAGGTCGGTGCGCACCTGGATCTGCGTGGCGAACCAGGCGACCACCGTCGAGGCGGCGATCATGGCCGCCAGCAGCGGCAGGCGGAAACGGATGATCAGGGCGGCGATGCGCTCCATGGCGTCACGTGCTCCGGCGGGCCATCAGCCCGGAAAGGGGATGAAACGGTGCGTGTCGTGGCCGGCGGCGATCCAGCCGGCGCCGGCGCCGGCCGCCAGCAGGCGGTCGCCGACGCGCAGCAGCGCCGCCCGCCACGCCGGCACGCCGCCGGCCAGCGGCACGGCGTGCGCGTCGCCGGCCTTGATCGTGCCGGCCAGCACCGCGCCGCGGTCGCCCACGGCGGTCCAGCGGCCATCGGCGCAGGTCACGGCGAACAGCGGCTCGCGCGTCGGGGTGGCGACCGGCGTCCAGCTGGCGCCGCCGTCGGCGGTCAGCACCACCGTGCCCTCCAGCCCGACGGCGACGCCGGTGGCGCCGCCGCAGGCGGCGGTGGCCGTCAGGCTGCGGGGTGCGGCCTCCACGGTCGTCCAGGTGCGGCCGCCGTCGGTGGTGGCGCGGGCCTCGCCGAACTCCCCGACCACCCAGCCGGTGGCCGCGTCGGCGAAGGCGATGCCGTTGAGGCCGACGTCGCGCGGCGCGGCGGCCACGGCGAAGCTGCCGCCGCGGTCGGCGGAGACGAGCAGCGTGCCCATCTCCCCCGCCACCCACAGCCGGCCGGCACCGTCCAGCGCGGCGGCCAGCAGGCGGTGCGGCTTGTCGATCGGCAGCGACACCCGCCGCCACGCCGCGCCGCCGTCGCGGGTCGCCACCACGGCGCCGTCGGCGCCCACCGCCACACCTTCCGAGGCCGACCACGCGACGATGGCCTGCAGCATCCCTGTGGTGCCGGAGCGCTGGACCTGCCAACTCCGCCCGCCGTCGTCGGAGCGGACGATCTTGCCCTCCGACCCGGCCAGCCACAGCACGCCGTCGGCGGGTGCGGCGGCGCCGAGGAACAGGTCGCGCGGGGCCAGCGCCGGTTCGGCCACGGCGTGGACCACGGGCTCCAGCTTCACGGCGAACACGGCGCCGATCAGGCCGGCGATGATGAGGAAGGGGCCGGCCTTCGCCAGCAGCCCCAAGGCGCGTCGCATGCGCGTGCTCCCGGACAGGAATCCAGTGCGAACGTTCGTTCCAGAAATGGGCATGAGCGTCGCTGCGAAGCCCCTTTCCCGCACGGGGAGAGGGGCTTCGGGAAGCGGCCCCCCGGCGTCAGAGCGCGGTGTAGCCGCCGTCGACGACCAGGGAGGAGCCGGTCATGAAGCTCGATTCGGCACTCGCCAGGAAGACGATGCCGTCGGCGATCTCCTCCGGCTTCCCGATGCGGCCGATGGGGTGCAGCTGGGTGAAGAAGGCGACCGCCTCCTCGTTGCTGGCCGCACCGGTGGCCTTGCGCGCCATCTCCACGCCCGCGCGGGTGTCGATCAGGCCGGGGTGGATGGCGTTGACGCGGATGTTGTAGCCGCGCTGGCCGCAGTAGGTGGCGGCACTCTTGGTCAGCATCAGGACCGCACCCTTGCTGGCGCTGTAGGCGGCCAGCGACGGCGCGCCGATGAAGGAGGCGACCGAGGCGACGTTGACGATGGCGCCGCCGCCTGTCTCCTTCATGGCGCGGATCGCCTTCTGGGTACCGAGAAAGGTGCCGTCGACGTTGATGCCCATGATGCGGCGCCAGTCCTCCAGCGACACCGTCTCGATGTCGTTGTAGGTGCCGAGCCCGGCGTTGTTGACCAGCACGTCCAGCCGGCCGTGCCGGCCGAGCACCGATTCGAACACGGCGTCCCACTGCGCGGCGTCGGCCACGTCATGGTGCAGGAACGCGGCGTCCGCGCCGCCGTCGCGCAGCTCCGCCGCCAGCGCCTCGCCGGCCGCATCGTCGATGTCGGTCAGGGTGACGCGGGCCCCCTCGCGGACCAGCGCGCGGGTGGTGGCGGCGCCGATTCCGTTGGCGGCGCCGGTGACGATGCAGACCTTGTCCTTCAGACGGGTCATGGTGGTTTCCTCCCGAGGATGCGACGTCCGTCCGCATGGCGCACCGTTCGCCGGGCCATGCATCGAACGTTCGTTCAATTGGCGTTGGGACAATTAGAGCGCACACAAATCCGTTTGACAAGCGTTTTTACATGTGGTTGGGTTTGAATCGAACGATCGCTCTAGAAGCCGCGGCCGGCCCGCGGCGCGGCGGCACCGCCGGGGCGAAACGACAAGAATGAACACCGGGAGGACGAGGATGACCGCAGCCAGCACCAGGAATCGGCGGACCGCCGCCGGGCCGGCACGTCCGGGCGAGGACGGCGCCAGCTCGCGCGACGTGCTCCTGCAGACGGCGCTGGACTTCTTCTCGACGCGCGGCTTCAGCGGCACGTCGATCCGCGACATCGCCAACGCGCTGGGCGTCAGCGTGTCGAACATCTACCACTACTTCGGCAGCAAGGAAGGTCTCTGGCTGGAGATCATGGAGTATTCGGTCAAGGCCCTGCCCCAGCGCCTCGAAAGCGCCCTGGCCGGCCTCGAAGACCCGCTGGCGCGGGTCGAGGCGCTGGTCAAGGCGCACCTGACCGTCTCCACCAGCCACCAGCGCGAACTGCGGATGATCTTCATCGAGCAGGACCGCCTGACGGTCGGCGGCGACAAGGTCAACCACGACGTCCAGCGCGAGGTGCTGGCCATCTACATCCGCGAGCTGGAGGCGCTGCGCGCCGCCGGCATCGTCCGCACCAGGCACCTGAAGATCCTCGCCTTCAACGTGCTGGGCGTCGTCAACTGGCAGCTTCGCTGGTACCGCGGCGACGGCCCGCTGCCGGCCGACGACGTGCACCGCGAGATCATCGACTTCATCCTGCACGGCCTGCACGGGCCCACGCCCGGCTGAGCCGGCACCCACCACCCGCCAGGACGCCGCGGCCACAACGCGGCGCATGAGCAAGGTCCGGGGCCATCGCGCCCCCCGGGAGGAATACGCACGCCATGGGCTACACCATCGACATCGACACCGGAGGCACGTTCACCGACGGCTTCTTCGCGCACGGCGAGGAGTTCCGCACGGTGAAGGTGCCGACCACCCCGCACGACCTCACATCCTGCTTCCTCGACTGCATCCGCGCCGGCGCCGACGCCTTCGGCGTCCCGGCGGCGCGCCTGCTGCGCGAGGCGGAGGTGGTGCGCTTCTCCAACACCATCGGCACCAACGCCATCATCGAACGCACCGGCGCCAAGGTCGGCCTGATCGTCACCAGGGGATGCGAGACCCTCGCCCCCGCCACGGACGCCGAGGGCAAGGCGCCGCTGGTCGCCCCCGACATGGTGCTGGGCCTGGGCGACGGCGACGACGTGCTGGAGACGGCGCAGACGCTGATCGACCGCGGCGCCCACTGTCTGGTCGTGGCGCTGCACGGCGCCGACGCCGACCCGGCGGCGGAGCGCGCGGTGCGCGCCGCCATCAAGGCGGAATACCCGCGCGACTACCTGGGCTCGGTCCCGGTGTTCCTGTCGACCGACGTCACCCGCCGCTCCGGCTACCAGGAGCGGATCAACAGCGCCGTGCTGAACGCCTACATCCACGGCAAGCTGACGCGCCTGCTCTACAAGGCGGGCGAGGACCTGCGGCGCAGCGACTTCCCCGGGCAGCTGCTGATCGGCCACAACAACGGGGCGGCGGCCCGCGTCGCCAAGACGCGCGCCATCAACACCTACAACTCCGGCCCCGCCGCCGGCCTGCTGGGTGCCCGCGAGATCGGCGCGCTGTACGGCGCGGAGCTGGTGGTGTCCGGCGACATGGGCGGCACCTCCTTCGACATCGGCTTCGTCCGCGCCGGGGAGACGAGCCACGCCCTGCGCCCGGACGTCGAGGGGTTCCGCTGCAGCCTGCCCATGCTGGCGATCCGCGCGCTGGGTGCCGGCGGCGGCTCCATCGCCACGGCAACGGGCGGCACGGTGCAGGTCGGCCCGCGCTCGGCCGGCGCCCTGCCCGGCCCGGCCTGCTTCGACCTGGGCGGGACGGAGCCGACGGTGACCGACGCCAACCTCGTCCTCGGCCTGCTCGACCCCGAGTACTTCCTTGGCGGGCACAAGCGGCTCAACGCCGCCAAGGCGGCGGCGGCGCTGGAATCGCGGATCGCCGGCCCGCTGGGCGTGCCGGTGGAGGAAGCCGCGTGGCGCGTGCGCGCCGCCGTCGACGCCGGCATGGGCCGCGCCACCCGGCACCTGTGCGAGGAAGTCGGCGGGCGCGACCCGTTGATGGTGGTGTACGGCGGTGCCGGGCCGCTGCACGCCTGCGCCGTGGCCGAGGCGGCGGGCATCCGCCGCATCGTCGTGACGCCCTTCTCGGCGGTGTTCTCCGCCTATTCCTCGTCGCTGATGGACGTCGGCCACCTCTACCACACGCGGGTGTCCACGACGTTGCGCCCGGCCGGCGACATGGCCGAACTGGCCGCAGCGCTGGACGACATGCGCGCCCGCGCCGAGCGCGACATGCGCGGCGAGGGCTTCGCGGCGGAACAGGTGCACTGGGCGGTCGAGCTGATCGTGCAGTCCGGCACCTCAGGGGCGGAGACGCGCCTCACCACCGCGCCCGGCTTCCACCGTGACCTGCAGGCGCTGGAGGAGCTGTCGCGGCAGGCTGCCGCTGCGCTGGGCGGCGACGTGGAGGACGACCTGATCGTCACCACCGCCGGGCTGTTCGCCAGCGCGCCGGTGCCGCACTTCCGTCTGCGCCCGGTGCCGGTCGCCAGCACCCGCGTGGAGGACGCGGCGCGCGGCCGGCGCTCCGTCTACCTGGGGCCGCAGGCCGGACGGGTGACCGTGCCGGTCTTCGACCGCGCCAAACTCGGCCACGGCCACGCGCTGCAGGGCGCCTGCATCGTCGAATCCGAGCAGACCACCGTCTACGTGCCCGCCGGCTGGTCGGCCGCCGTGGACCGCTTCGATAACCTCGTGCTGGAGATGGGGGCCTGAGCCATGAAGGTGCGGATCACCGAAAACCTGGACATCGACCTGCCGCGCGAGAGCTGGTGCTGCCACGCCTGCGGCCACGCGCTGACCAGTGCCAGGGCCAGCTACAAGACCGGCTGCGTGGTCGCCGAAGTGCCGCTGGAGGAGGCGCACCCGCCGCTGGTGGAGGGGCAGGCCTATCGCTTCACCCCCGATCCCGACTTCTGCCGCCTGCTGGAGTTCTATTGCCCCGGCTGCGGCGCGCTGATCGAGAACGAGTACCTGCCGCCCGGCCACCCGATCACCCACGACATCGAACTGGACATCGACGCGCTGAAAGCGCGGCACGGGGTGTCCTGATGGCGGACGGACGCACCCTGTTCACGGCGCTGGCGCGCGGCGAGCCGCCGCCGCGCCCCCTGTTCCTGCCGCTGGCGGAAGGGCTGGGCGCCCGCGTCGCCGGTTCCGACCCGGCGGCGCTGGAGGCCGACCCCGACCTGCGCGCCCGCGCCGTGCGGCAGGCCACGGCGCTGGTCGGCGGCGACGCCCTGTGCTTCGGCTTCGAGGACGCCTTCGATGCGGATGACGAGCGGTTCGCCCGCTTCGCCGACACGCTGAAACGCGCGTTCGAGCCGGCGCGCAGCGGCCTCGGCTGCGTCGCCGCATTGCCCGGCCCGGCGACCCTGGCGCGGCGGCTGTCGGGGAGCGTGGACAAGGAGGCGCTCGACGCCGCGCGGCCGGTGCTCACCCGCATGGCCGAGGCCGTCTGCCAGACCCGCCCCGACCTGCTGGTGTTCGTCGAGGACGCCGCCGCGCGCGCCGTGCCGGTGGACGGCGCCCTGAAGCGCGCCTACGCGGCGGCGCGCAAGGTCGCCGCCTACTACGACGCCGGCACCGCCGTGCACGTGTCCGGCTGGACCGACGCCGTGGAGGAGGCTCGGCGCCTCGCACCGCTCGGCCTCGACTTCCTGTGGCTCGGGTCGGGCGGCACCGCCGATGCGGCGGCCGTGGCGGCGGCGCTGGGCGAAGGGAACTGGCGCGGCGCCGTGCTGCCCCTGCCGCTGGACGACCCGCCGGCCGCGGCGGCGCTGGCCGCTGCGGCGGCGAAACTGGCGATCCTGGCGCTCACCTCGGCCGGGCCGCTGGCGGCGGACGCCGACCTGGAACGGATCATCGCGACGAAGACGGCCCTCGGTGCCCTGCACCGCTGAACGGCCGCTACCGGAGGAGACACCCATGGGCTTCAACGTCGGCATCGACATCGGCGGCACCTTCACCGACCTCTGTTCGGTGGGCGCCGATGGCCGCATCGTCACCTGCAAGACCCCGACCACGCACTACGACCTGTCCGTCGGCTTCATGCGCGGCGTGCGCGAGCTGGCGCGCCGCTGCGGCCTGTCCATGCCGCAGTACCTGGAGCGGGTGGAGGCGCTGCGCTACTCCACCACCGTCGGCACCAACGCGCTGATCGAGCGCACCGGGCCGAAGCTGGGCCTGATCACCACCGCCGGCTTCGAGGACACCATCTTCATCGGCCGCGGCCGCAGCTGGGCCGACGGCGCCTCGGTGCACGAGGCGCGCGACATGGCCACCATCGAGAAGCCGCTGCCGCTGATCGCACCCGACATGGTGGTCGGCGTGCGCGAGCGCCTGGACTGCAACGGCACCGTCGTCATGCCGCTGACCCGCGAGGAGATCCTGGAGAAGCTGCAGACGCTGGTCGACCGCGGCGCCATGGGCTTCGTCGTGTCCACCCTGTGGTCCTTCGTCAACCCGGTGCACGAGCGCCTGATCAAACAGGTGATCGAGGAGGAGTATCCGGAGGACTACCTGGGCGCCCTGCCGGTCACCCTGTCCAGCGAAGTGTCGCCCAAGTCCGGCGAGTACACCCGCACCATGACGGCGGTGGTCAACGCCTACATCCACGGCATCATGGCCCAGGAACTCAGCAAGCTGGGGACCGAGCTGCGCACCGCCGGCTACGCCAAGCCCGTCATCCTCGTCCACAACACCGGCGGCACCAAGAAGGTGTCGCGCACCCGCGCCGTGCTGACGCACAACGCCGGCCCGGTGGCGGGCATGCACGGCGCCGCACGGCTGGGCGGACTGGCCGGCTGGCGCGACATCGTCTTCACCGACATGGGCGGCACGTCCTTCGACATCGGCGTGGTGGCCGGGGGCGAGCTGCGCGCGCAGGACTTCATCCCGGTCATCGACCGCTGGCGCACCAACATCCCGGCCATCGAGGTGAAGTCGATCGGGGCCGGCGGCGGCTCCATCGCCTGGGTCAACGCGCTGATGGGCGGGCAGCTGGAGGTGGGGCCGCAGTCGGCCGGCTCCATGCCCGGCCCGGCCTGCTACGACCAGGGCGGCACGGAACCCACGGTGACCGACGCCGACCTCGTGCTGGGCTACCTCAACCCCGACAACTACCTGGGCGGCGACATGCCGCTGGACGCCGAGGCGTCGGAGCGGGTGATCAGCGAGAAGGTCGCCAAACCGCTGGGCATCTCCACGGTCGAGGCGGCGTGGCGCATCCGCCGGCTGGTCGATGCCCGCATGGGCCAGGAGGTGTTCAACGAGGTGGCGCTGAAGGGCCACGACCCGCGCCGCTTCGTCGTCTTCGCCTGCGGCGGGGCCGGGGCCACGCACGCCTGCGGCTTCGCCCCCTACATCGGCGCCAGGACGGTGGTGGTGCCGGCCGTTTCCTCCGTCTCCGGCGCGTTCGGCGCGTCGAGCATGGAGATCAGCCAGGTGTGGGAGCAGTCGCGCACGCTGAAGCTGTTCCGCTACGACCAGCAGGCCTACCTGGCCGACCTCGGCGCCTTCAACGGCGTGGTGGAGAGCCTGCGCGATCAGGCGCTGCGCGACCTGCGCCTGGAGGGTTTCGGGGCGGAGCGGGTGCGGCTGCGCCTCGACCTCGATATGCGCTACGGCAGCCAGTACAACCTGACCAAGGTGACGGCGCCGAAGCTGACGCTGGACAACACCACCGACGTCGAGGCGCTGTGCGCCGCCTTCACCGAAGCATACTCGCGCATCTACTCGCCCGAAGCCGCGTTCCCGGCCGGCGGCGTCAACGTCGAGTGCTTCTACCTGACCGCCAGCGTGGTGACGGAGGAAGCGCCGCTCGCCCCCGCCGAAACGGACGGGACGGAGCCGCCGGCGGCGGCGCGGCTGGGCAGCCGCCCGGCCTGCTTCGACCCGGCGGACGGCCACCGCGACACGCCGGTGTTCGGCTGGACCGCGCTGCGGCCGGGCAACGCCATCGACGGCCCGGCGCTGATCGAGGCGCAGGACACGACCTACGTGGTCGAGCCGGGCTGGACCTACCGCATGGACGCGCTGCGCAACGGCATCCTCGAACGCGCCTGACGCCGTCCGAACAACGAGATACGGGAAGAAACGCCATGTCCACGACGACCCTGGCCCCCACCCCCACCGTCAAGTACGGCCGCGACGCCGAGGTGGTGCACCGCCTGCGCCCCGAACCGGCAACCGCCCGCGAACAGGCCGCGCAGGCGGCCGTCGGCGACCTCGATTTCGAGATCTTCCAGCACAAGATGCACATGGTGGCGCTGGAGGGGAAGGAGACGACCATGAAGCTCGGCGCCTCCACCGCCATGCGGTGGGGCGACGTGGCCTTCGGCATCTACACCGCACAGGGCGACCTCGCCGTCTGCGCCACCGGCATCTACCACCACGCGGTGCTCAGCCAGCTTCCCGTCAAGTACCTGGTCAAGCACCTGAAGGACGACCCGTCGGTGGGCATCCGCAACGGCGATTCCTTCTTCTACAACGACCCCTACTACGGCGGCGTGCACAACGCCGACATGGGGCTGTGCGTGCCGGTCGTCGTCGACGGCGAACTGGTCTGCTTCATCGGCGCGGCCGTCCACACCGGTGAATCCGGCGGCTCCGAGCCGGGCGGCATGGTGAACGGTGCGAAGTCCCGCTACGACGAGGGGCTGCTGGTGCCGCCCATCAAGATCGGCGAGAACTTCACGCTGAAGGAGGATCTGCTGGCGATGCTCGCCACCATGACCCGCGACCCGCGGACCATGATCCTCGACCTCAAGGCCCGCCTCGCCGCCGCCCGCATCGCCGAGCGCCGGGTGCGCGACTTCATCGACGAGAAGGGGGCCGACTTCTTCGTGGGCGCGCTGCGCAAGGTGCTGACCGTCACCGGCGCCGCCGCCCGGCGCAAGGTCGCGGCGCTCAACGACGGCGTCTACCGCCAGCCGCGCTTCATCGACACCACGGGGCCGGAATCCCAGCTGCTCCGGATCAACCTCGCGGTCGAGAAGAAGGGGGAGCGCATCACCCTGGTGCTCGACGGCTCCTCCCCGCTGCTGCCGGACCGGCCGGTCAACACCTATTTCCAGGGCATCATCGGCCTCGCCATGGTGTACTTCTGCGGCTGGCTGTTCCACGACCTGCCGGCCAACAACGGCCTGCTGGAGGCCATCGACTGGCGCTTCCCCGACGACAGCTTCGTCAACGCCAAGGGCGACGTGCCGGTGTCCTACGCGCCGGCCACGCAGGTGGCGTTCACCCAGGGCATGTTCATGGCCGGTGCCCGCATGACCTACGCCACCGACCCCAGCCGGGCGGTGGGCGCGTGGTACACCGGCTTCGCGGTGACGGTGTTCGGCGGCGTCAACCAGTGGGGCGAGCCGATGGCCGACATCACGCCGGAGATCAACGCCACCGGTGCGGGCGGGCGGCCGGGGCGCGACGGCGTCGATTGCGCCGGCGCCTTCTTCGCCACCATGAGCGACTGCGGCGATGTCGAGAGCACCGAGGCCGACCGCCCGTTCCTCTACCTGTTCCGCAACTTCTTCGACAACTCCTACGGCCACGGCAAGCACCGCGGCGGCTCCGGCGTCGGCTTCGGGCTGAAGGTGCACGGCGTGCCGTGGGTGGGGCTGGGCAGCATGGGCTTCGGCGCGCACTTCCCGGCGACGCTCGGCATCTTCGGCGGGCGGGCGGCACCCCCGGCCTTCGTGCAGGCAGTGCACGGCTCCAACGTCGACGCGCTGATGCGCGCCGCCGATCCGGGCCTGCCCAACTCCATGGGCGCCCTCTACCACCAGGGCACGCCGGAGGAGGGGCAGCGCAGCTTCCACAACCTCGCCTTCCCGCCGGGGCCGTTCATGGCCGGCGACACCTACTACGTGCCCGTGACCGGCGGGGCCGGCTACGGCGACCCGCTGCAGCGCGATCCCACGGCAGTGGTGCAGGACCTGCGCGTCGGCCGCGTCTCGCCGGAGGCCGCGCGCGACGTCTACCGCGTCATCGCCGATCCGCGCACCGGGCACCTCGACGAGGCGGCCACCGAGGCCGCCCGCGCCGAGGCTAGGCGCGAGCGGCTGCGCCGCGCCAAGCCATACGACGCCTTCGTGCGCGAGTGGGAGCAGAAGCGCCCGCCCGCGGACATCCTGCGCTACTACGGCGCCTTCCCCGATCCGGCGCGGCCGCAGGCTGCCTGATCCGCCGAGAAAGGAGACTTCCCGTGTTCCGAAGCGACCGACCGCAGGAACGCACGGTGCACGCCGTGCTGCGCGCGCGCGCCGAAGGTCCGGGCGACCGCCCGTTCCTGATCTTCGGCGAGCAGACCTTCACCCACCGCGACCTCTGGGACTTCAGCGCCCGCGCCGCCGCCGGACTGCAGGCGCTGGGCCTGAACAAGGGCGACACGGTCGCCGTCATGATGGGCAACCGGCCGGAGTTCCTGGCGCTGTGGTTCGGCAGCGGGATGATCGGCGCCATCGAGGTGCCGGTCAACACCGCCCACCGCGGCGACCTGCTGGCCCACATGCTGGACATCGCTGACTGCGGCGTGGCGGTGGCGGATGCCGAGTTCGTGCCGGCGCTGCTCGCCGTCGCCGGCCGCCTGCCGCGCCTCAAGCACCTCGTGGTGGCCGGGGAGCCGCCGGCCGGCCCCGCCGCCGGCCTCGCGGTGCACCGGCTGGACGACCTGATGGCGAACGGCGGCGGCTACCGCGACCCCGGCGTTACGTGGTCCGACCCCTACGCCGTCATGTTCACCTCCGGCACCACCGGCCCGTCCAAGGGGGCCGTGATGCCGCACCACTACGCCGTGCGCATGGGCGAGCTGATCGCCCAGGCCACCGGCTACGGCGCGGACGATTGCCTGTACAACGCGCTGCCGCTGTTCCACGGCAACGCCCAGGTGCTGTCCACCATGCCGGCACTGTTGTCCGGTGCCCGCATGGTGCTGGCCGAGAAGTTCTCCGCCACGCGCTTTTGGGACGACGTGCGGCGCCACGGCTGCACCGAGTTCAACTACATCGGCACCATCCTGTCGGTGCTGATGAAGGCCGACCCCTCCCCCGCCGACCGCGACCACCCGCTGCGCCTGATGATGGGGGCGGGCGCCGGTCCCGGCCTGTTCGAGGCGTTCGAGGCGCGCTTCTGCGTCACGCTGGTCGAAGGCTACGGCATGAGCGAGATCGGCCTGCCGCTGATGAGCACGCGCGACCGGCGCAAGCCGGGCAGCTGCGGCGTGCCGACGGAGGACTACGACGTCCGCCTCGTCGACGACGACGGGCTGGAGGTGGCGGACGGCACGCCGGGCGAGCTGCTGATCCGTCCGAGGAAGCCGCACGCCATGATGCTGGAGTACCGCCGGATGCCCGACAAGACGGTGGAGGCGTGGCGCGACCTGTGGTTCCACACCGGCGACGTGCTGGCGCGCGACGCCGACGGCTTCTACCGCTTCGTCGACCGCCGCAAGGACGCCATCCGCCGGCGCGGCGAGAACATCTCGTCCTTCGAGGTGGAACGCACCGTCAACGCCCACCCGGCGGTGCAGGAGAGCGCCGCCCTCCCCGTCCCTTCCGACCTGGGCGAGGACGAGGTGATGGTGTGCGTGGTGCCCAAGGCCGGGGCCGCCCTGGCACCGGAGGAGCTGATCGCGCACTGCCGCGCCAACATGGCCGCCTTCATGGTGCCGCGCTACGTCCGCGTCCTGGCCGAGCTGCCGAAGACGCCGACGCAGCGGGTGGAGAAGTACCGCCTGCGCGCCGAGGGCGTGACGGCGGATACCTG